>JAEEGL010677666.1_pt1 | contig 49081 bp, 43 predicted proteins | sample 9134231 | NCBI WGS metagenome assembly JAEEGL01 (sample SAMN16246548, study PRJNA631951) | gut metagenome | biome: gut microbiome; feature: rumen; material: fiber-attached | host: Bos | place: Iran: Karaj | collected 2018-10 | reverse complement strand
ATACTATGTTCCGCGTAAAATTGGATAACGGGCATGAAATTTTGGCAACCGTTTGTGGCAAAATGCGCAAGGCACGCATCTGGGTCAATGTTGGCGAACGCGTTCGCGTGGAAATGACCCCATACGATTTGGCCAAGGGTCGCATTACATTTGTAGAACGCAAACGTGCACCAACCGACACCCCAACAGAATAGTCAACAAAAAACAAAGTAAAAAAAATTCCGCACCGCGGAATTTTTTTGTTGTATAAAAATGCAAATTACACTTGCCCAGGATTTTTATTTTTTGCTAACCTTGCATAAACGGAGATGAAAAGACTTATTATTTCTATCGTTGCAATTGCGCTTTCTGTTGGCGCACCATCGGCCGCGGTTCGCGGGACCGGTTCATTGTCGCGCAATAATTCCAACACAACCACATCACGTGATACATCTGGTATGTCGCGCACCACAACCAATGTTGTTAACCGAACGAACACCCCCACACGCGTAAAACTCAATTCTTCTACGCGCGCGCGGACGGGTGCGCGCCCGACCGGGGCAACAACATCGCGCGCATTGGACCTGCGCAACACGCGTACGACATCAAATACCAGGCCATCCCGTACGGCCACCACAAAAGCCGCCCGCGGGGCATTAACCACGGATTTAAAAAACATCCCGACAAACACATTTAACATTCAACAGAACGAATGCCAAGATGCGTATTTTGCGTGTATGGACCAATTCTGTGCGGTGGCAAATGATAAATATCGTCGCTGTATATGCTCATCAAGATTGGAAACCATCAAGGCACGTGAACGCGTTCTGAATCAAACATCCGACCAATTGCAAGATTTTCAAAATCTTAATATTTCGGCCATAGTAAAAACCCCGGCCGAGGTTAAAGCAATGTTATCGGCAAGCGAAGGCGAATTGAAATTGAACAAGACGCGTGATGATTCTGAAGCATCAAAAAAACTGGCCGCGATTAGTGATGTTTTGGCGGGCACGCGTTCAAATGCTCTTTCAACCGCCGGACAACTGGACATTGGGGGCGACATAAAGCAGATATGGAACACCACAGATTTAATTTCTGGTGCAAGTATCGCAAACCTTACTGGCGAATCGCTGTATAACGCCGTTCATTCCCAATGCGTTGATTTAATCGCCGACCGTTGCCCATCCCAAAAGACACTGGATATGGTTGTATCTGCGTATGGGATGTATATTGAAAATGATTGTACAATAATATTATCAAACCTGGATAAACAGTCTAAAAATGCAAACACGGCTATACGTCAAACGAATCGGGAAATGAATATGGCGCGTCTTGAAAATTATGATGCGCACAATTCGACCTCTATAAACGAATGTATCGCCGGTGTTCGCGAAAATTTGACTGCGGATACTGCATGTGGCGAGAATTATGTTCATTGTCTGGATTTAACAGGTTTGTATTTAAATCGTGTAACCGGCGAACCGATATATACTGAAAACTTCTATAAATTGAATGACATGGTTTCGTTATCGGGCGATATATTAACGAATTCGACAAATGCGAAATTGGTTGCCGAATTAAACAACAAGAAAAAATTTGCAGAAAAGACATTGGAAACATGTCGCGACATTTCCGATTCTGTATGGGATGAATTCCTGCGCCAGGCAATAACCGAAATATACCAAGGCCAACAATCCCGCATACGCCAGGTTAAAAATGAATGTATGGATGTGATAAACAAATGTTATGACGAAAAAACGAATCAGTTACGTGATTACAGCAACATTGACGATCAAATGTTACTTGGCGATCAATTGGCATTATCCGAAGAATTATGCTCGCAAAAATTAACCACATGCAGCAATCTTTACGGTGGCGGAACCCAAGGGTTACAATTATTAATCCAAGAAATGCGAAACATTACAAATCAAAAGATTGCGCAAAATTGCCTTGCCACTTTGCAAGACTATGCCAAAAAATTATGTCGCGTATCCAACAACGACACATTACACGATTATCCGTACGGTTGTCGCGTATATGCCCCGGGCAGTATATTATCGGCACAAAATCCACTTTGCACCTATGTATTTCAGCCAGAAAACAGTTCATTACCAAGACCAGATTTATCAGACTCTGAATTTACTGCTATCAGCACAATAATCCCCACACCCGACAACAATTTTAACGATTACATTTGTTGGGCAAATCGAAATTATGAAAGTTGTAGAGAAAATTACTTTCTGGAAAACAACAAATGCTATCCATGCCCAACAGACGGAAATTGGATATGCCGTGGCGGAACAGAATGGCCTATTCCTGGTTCCGATGAATGTGAACAAGATTGGGTCGGCAGTTTATATCAAAAAATGGTTGTTTATGCCATCCAGTATTGCACCCGCCCCGGCACCACTGCGGCCACCATGCCAACCGAGGTTTTGGCAGATGTGAATACAGTTATGGATTCAATCAAATCAAATATGGCAACTGTTTTGGCGGCCGAATGCGACAGACTTGGCGGAACATGGACGACAACATATCAAACCACCGAAAATAAACTTACAGATTTCTATAACGAAACAAATGCACATTTTGGGTGGGGATTATGTAAAGAATAATAACATATTACGATGCTTGCACGGGGTCGCAAAAAATGTTATAGTAATAACAGAAGAGAGGAAATTATGAACATACGAATAATTCCATTGGTTACACTTTGTTTAATGTGTGGCACGGCATTTGGCGCAACAAATTGGTGGGACCAAGCAACCATTTGTACTGTTGACGAAACGCGGTGTTACAATGCTAATACCCTGGGGGTTGATTTTAGTTTTGAAACCGGATGGGATGTATCCGGCGGATGTCGGGGGAAAAAGTACGTCTGTGGCAACGCATTGACCGCGGGCGGGGATGAACCTGTTGCAATGGAACGTTCCGACATCCAGGCATATAATGGAATAAACACTGATTTTGATATCAACACCTATGTCAATGGCTGTTACGGTGCCCGCAAATCAACCAATGGTGGGGCGATGGTTTTATTAAATGGCGACTATGTACGCGTATGGTGCCGTGGCATATTATCGAATGCGACCGAAGAATTGCCGTATGGTGAAATCACAAATGGCACACAACCGACCTGCGCGACATTGGCAGAAGATAATATCGCGGCGATTTTGGATGGCAAATGCTATGGCAAACGTTACAATCCGAACAATTATGCAATTGAGTGCAATGGCGATGTTCCGATGTTAATATTGTTGAACGGCGCAAATTATAATCCATCTGGCCGCGGGCTAACGGCATCAGATGCGAATTCGACATTTAATTCCATGGTTACGACATCATCGGGTCAACGCGGAATTCATTTTAATCGATAAAAGAAATCCGCACGATTGTGCGGATTTCTTTTATCTGCCGTTTGGATAGTAACTGTTACGAAACTTACCCAAAATCTTGGTAAATTGTGGATTTGGTTTATCTTTGAACAGATACGGATTTGCATTATCCAAAATAATAAAGTCGCCTTCGACAACGGCCGGTGCGCCGATAATATGCTGTAAATCATTACCACTAATATTATAATCCCCCCTGATTGTGACGGTTCGCATATCGGGCAACTGGGTCAATCCGGCATAGGACAAATCCATATTTCCACGATAAATGAAACCTTTTGGCAAATCATAAATATTATAATATTTGCCTTTTTGTTCGATTATACCTGTGCATGCCATATCACCTTTGATACCGAATCGTTTTGTAACAATAAACGAAACAACTTGACGTGTAAAATCCACGGGGCGTTTTGCCCTATCGCCACGACACCAAATAACGGCATCATCTTGGACTTTAAGCATGACAAGTGGCGCCCCCATATTTGAACGAATCGAGTAAAAATTTACATTTGATGTTTCGTCAATGGCATGTGCATCTTCGGTGGTCAATTTAAGGTGCAACTTGTTGGCTTCGGCCAACATAGCATCGGTGGTGGAAAAATAGACCGCATAAGTCGCACGCGGCAACTCCATAATACGATGCCGTCCAATACCCAAACCATTATAATTTTGCGTCATAGCAAACCTCTTTTTAATAATACTATAAGATTTTTTGTCCAAAAAATCAAGTAAAAAAAATAATCGGACTTGTTCTGGCCTTGCCACGTTACCCGGGGCCAGATAACGGATATTAAATAGTCAATATTGATATTATTTGCCCAAAAAAACACCCATAATATTCCCCATCTGGATTATTATGCAACTTAACCACTCGCCCCAGGGGCGACTCGGTGGTATGACGATGAAATTTGATTAAAAAACGCGGGGCTTTTGCCCCGCGCACCAACTTGTTATTTCACAAACCGGTTATATGTCTTTTCGTTAATCTTTAATGGATATTTCCGTTCCAAATACGCATTAAAGTCCGCCCGTATATGTTCAACACCCATTTTTGAAACCTCGGTATTAAGGGATTCCATTTTCTTGTCATCTTTGGACGGCGACTTTTCATTTTCTATATGTAAAACATAGAACGCATCCGCATCATCAACAATTGTATTTTTTCCAACTTCATTTCTGAACGCAGCCGCCAATACCGAAATCGGCGCGCCATCCGTGCGTGATACAGACAATGTTTTCTTGTTCGCCAATTTACCGGTTTTGTTCAAATCGACCAACAATTCGTTTGCCCGAACATAGGCAGATTTTCTTTGTTCCGCACGCGCCCATTCGGTGGTCAATTCCTTTTTCACCGAATCGAAATCCGCATTATGTTCTGGAACAATTTTATCAATACGCACAATCACGAAACCGTCATGCGTTTCTATCATTTCACTTTCCACACCTTCATCCATATCAAACACACGCGCAATCATGGCATTATCAAAGAATTTATCATCCGGGATTTTTTGTGCCGTAACTTTCTCATACTTATGGAATTTTGCGTTATGCGCTTTGGCCGCCGTTGCCAAAGATTCGCCACCAATAATATCGTCTTCCATTTTCTGGGCAACTTTAAGATTTTTTTCGTATTCGTCTGGTTTATCCATCTCGGTCGGCAATATCACGTATGACACATCACGCGTTTCTGCGACACGATGCGGATTTTGTTTATAAAATTCGCGCAATTCTTCATCGGTCGGTTTTTTAGATTCAAAATCAGAAAACTTTACAGTCGCCATATCAATTGTTCGCACAGCATTGCGAGCATTATATGCCGCCAAAGCCGCAAAATGCGGAGTTTTAATTTCCGTATCTATTGGTAATTGAACCATGGCGTTTAATTTTCTCATACGAATATCATTTGCCACATCCGATTCGGTCAGACCCGAGTTACGTAACACTACATCAAACGCCGCAGGGGAAAACTTTCCTTTTTCTTGGAATTGTGGAATTTCACGAATTTCGTTTGCCACCAAATGATCGGACACAACATAACCCAAATCACGGGCATGCAATTCGGTCCGCTTGATTGATGCGATACGTTTAATAACACCATCTTGGAACGCGGACATTGCGGTTGGATCGGTATATATCTTGCGTTGTTCTTCACGCGCCATACCCGACAATTCATTAGATTTCATATTCGTATATTGTTGTATGGATACCTTTTCACCACCGACACGCATAAGTGTCGTGTCCGAAGAAGTCAAGCCAAACACCCATTCGGCGACCCCCCATCCAACAAATGAAAAGATTAAAATCCCCATCAAAATCTTCGCGACAGGTTTATCTGCCGCATTACGTAAATATTCTAGCATTTTGTCCCCTTTTGCGATAACATAGCAAAACAATTCGCAAAAAAGCAATTAAAAAAAGGGGAAAATTATGAAATTTGTTATCGGAAACTGGAAAATGAACGGTTCACGCGCACTTTTACGGGAAATGATTCAAAAAATGCGCGATATTAAATCAGAAAATCGCGCGGTTTTATGCGTTCCTTTTACAATGCTGGATGAAAAAAACGATGTTGTCGCACTGGGCGCCCAAGATGTAAGCACACACGAACGTGGCGCATACACCGGCGAAATCTCTGCATCTATGTTGGCCGAGGTTGGCGCAAAATATGTTATTGTCGGCCACAGTGAACGCCGTATGTATCACGATGAAACCAATGATATTGTTCGCGACAAAGCCACACGCGCATTAGAAAACGGGATTACCCCAATTATCTGTGTTGGCGAAACAATGGACGAAAAACGCGCAGGCAAAACATTTGATATTATAACTGCGGCGGTCCGGGAATCGGTGCCGTCTGATGTCAAAGATACCATAATTATCGCATACGAACCCCGTTGGGCCATTGGTGCCGGAATAACACCGACAACCGCGGAAATTGCCGAAGCACATCGGGTTATTGCCGATACTTTGGCATATATGGGACTGGACGGCACCCCAATTTTGTACGGCGCAAGTGTAAATTCCGGAAATGTGGGCGAAATTACCGCAATTGAACATGTTGATGGGGTATTAGTTGGTGGTGCATCCTTGAAACCTGACGAATTTGTATCTATAATACAGAGTGCAAAGTAACAAAAAGATGGAATTATGGAAGACAAACAAGTAAAAGTTGAACAAGTATCTGTGGACGATGCCAATGTTACCGCATCCCAAGATACCACACCCGAAACAGAATCCAAACAAGACAAACGTGTTGCAGAATTGGAAACCGCTTTGGCGGACATGAACGACAAATACCTGCGCGCGATGGCGGAATTGGAAAACACTCGTCGCCGCGCGGCAATTGATTCCGAAGCACGCGCCCGCACACGTGTCGTATCTGTATTGGAAAAAATTCTGCCGGTTATGGATGCCGTCGATGCTGCGTTAAAGCATGCGCCGGCGGATGAAGGTATAAAATCTTTGGCAATGGCATTAAAATCGTCTTTTGACACGTTGGGAATTGCCCGCATGGAAACGGTTGGAACCCCATTAGACCCAACTAAACACAATGCAATTCAGGTTGTCGCCGCATCCGAAGACACCGCTCCGAACACAATCGTCGAAGAATTGCAACCGGGTTACATGTTGGGTGATACGGTCCTAAGAACCGCGATGGTAATTGTTGCCAAATAATGTCTGCTGTATTTGCGAACGGCAAATTTGTATGATATAATTATAAATAATCTAATGAAAAATAATAAGGATATATTATGTCTTTGATACCTGTTGTAATAGAAGAATCACCGCGTGGCGAACGTTCTTTTGACATTTATTCGCGTCTGTTGCGTGATCGTATTGTTATGATAAATGGGGAAATTGAACCACAAATGGCGAACGCTGTTGTGGCCCAGTTACTGTTTTTGGAATCTGAAAATCCGAACGCCGACATATCACTTTATATAAACAGCCCCGGCGGTGATATTTCCGCAGGATGGGCAATTATGGACACAATGAACTATATCAAATCACCGGTTTCAACAATTGGTATGGGTATGGTTGCGTCTATGGCATCGGTGCTGTTGGCGGCCGGCGAAAAGGGAAAACGTTTTGCACTGCCTAATGCCGAAATTATGATTCATCAACCATTGGGCGGTCTGCGTGGCCAGGCAACCGATATGGAAATCGAAATGAACCAAATGCAGAAAGTAAAAACCACTTTGATTCGTCAAATGGCCGCTTTTACCGGACGCAAAGAAAAAGAATTGCACGCCGCGATGGAACGCAACAATTGGATGGATCCAACCCAGGCAAAAGAATTCGGACTGATTGACAGTGTTTTAACAAGAAAATAATAATGGGGAATTGTCATGAGCGATGAAACCAAAACAAAAGACCCTCACCAGTTTTGCAGTTTCTGCGGCAAAGCGGTATACGAAGTTAAAAAATTGGTCAGTGGCCCAAATGTTTGTATTTGTGATGAATGTATTGCACTGTGTAACGACATTATGGCGGACGATATGCGGACCCAGGTCACGCGTGAGGCGGATAAGTTGCCTACCCCGCGCCAAATTTATGATTTTCTGAACGAATACATCATTGGCCAAGATGCGGCAAAACGCACTTTGGCGGTTGCGGTTTACAATCATTACAAACGGCACAATGTAACACTGTCGTCAAATGTAGAAATTCAAAAATCAAATGTTTTGTTAATTGGGCCAACCGGCACAGGTAAAACATTATTTGCCCAAACATTGGCACGCATTTTGGATGTGCCGTTTGCAATTACAGATGCCACCACTTTGACCGAGGCCGGATATGTCGGGGACGATGTGGAAAGCGTTTTGACACAATTGCTGCACAATGCGAACTTTGATGTAGAACGCGCGCAACGCGGAATTGTCTATATCGATGAAATCGATAAAATTGCGCGTAAATCTGAAAATCCATCTTTGACACGCGATGTTTCCGGCGAAGGTGTACAACAGGCATTACTTAAATTGGTCGAAGGCACAATTGCAAATGTGTCTGCGGGTGGCGCGGGCCGCAAACACCCGGGCGAGGCAACCGTTCGTATCGACACATCTAAAATTTTATTTATATGCGGTGGCGCATTTGACGGTCTGAACAAGATTATCGGAAACCGCAAATGTGAACGCGCCGGTATCGGTTTTGGTGCCACGGTTGCGTCTAAATCGGAACGTGAATCACAAAATCATCTGGCGGATGTGCAACCCCAAGATTTGGTAAAGTTCGGAATTATTCCAGAATTGATTGGGCGTTTGCCGGTGGTTGCGACACTGGATGAATTGGACGAAGAAGCATTGGTCAAGATTTTGACTGAACCGAAAAATGCGATTGTCCGTCAATATACGGCTATGTTATCCATGGACGATGTAAAATTAACGGTAACCGAAGACGGCCTGCGTGAAATTGCCAAATTGGCTTTGGCGCGCAAAACGGGCGCGCGCGGTCTGCGCAGTATTTTGGAAAAGATATTATTGGAACCAATGTTCAATGCACCCGACAAACCGGAATTGGCGGAAATTGTAATCGACCGGGATGTTGTCTTGGGTAAAAAGCCACCAATTGAAATGTTGCGCAAGGCCAGCAAAAAAGCCGCATAAAAAAGAAAAAAATGCCCAAATGGGCATTTTTTATTTTTCCATCAACACCGATATTCCCGGTAAATCTTTTCCTTCGATAAATTCCAAGAACGCGCCACCACCGGTGGAAACGTATGTAATGTCATCCATCACGCCACACGCATCCAGGGCCGCAACCGTATCGCCACCACCAACAATGCTGTGTAATTTTCCCGCACGGGTTCTTTCCGCAATAGCGCGCGCAATTGCAAACGAACCATACGACCATGTGGGCATCCATTCCGCCATACCAACCGTGCCGTTCCAAATAACCGTTGATGCGCGCCCTATTTCATCGACATCACGCGCGGCGGTTTTTGGTCCACCATCAATAATAACATCGTCCGGCTTTATATCGGCAATGTCTTTATCGGTACGCGGCGCGCCCGCCTCGAATACCGGACCAACGCCTTTGTCCAATGGCAACAGAAATCGACAATTATTTTCCCGCGCATATTCCATAATCGATAAAGCGTTTTCTTTCTGGTCCGCCTCGTATAAAGAATTTCCAACCGGTTCGCCAAGCGCATAATTAAATGTTGTTCCCAATGCCCCACCAACAATAACCGTATCGGAGAGTCTTATCAAAGCACGCAGCACACCAATCTTGGTTGAAACCTTGGACCCCGCAACAATAGATAAAACAGGGTGCGCCGGCCCCGCCATAACACGCGTGATATTTTCAATTTCACTTTGTAATAATAACCCGGCATACGACGGCAGGAATTTTGTTACACCAACAGTACTGGCATGCGCACGGTGCGACACTGCAAACGCATCGTTCACGAACAGATCAAAACCCGCCGCTAAATTTTCGGCAAACACAGGGTCGTTTTCTTCTTCACCCGCATAGAACCGAACATTTTCAAGAAGCACAACATCGCCATCATGCATATTCGCCATAAAGGATTTATCCAAACAATCATCAATCAACGGCAATTTCATATACTCGGCCACCCCGCGCAACGAATATTTCATATCTTTCGTTCCCTTTGGCCGCCCCAGGTGCGAACAAATTGCAACCCGCGCGCCCGCGTTGCGCAACAAATCGATTGTGGGCATACTGCGCTCTATACGAAAACCTTCGGTAATTTTTCCATCAACAATTTGCACATTAAAATCATCGCGCAGCAACACATATTTCCCACGCAAATCGATTCCATCCAACGTCCTAAGTTTCATTTATTTTCCCCTTTCCTTTTTTATTACTTATCTATCTCTGTCTTTTACGCTCTTGCGCCTGACGTATCCATTCATTTTCATAAACCGAACACCGCATCTGAGTACATAAATTAGGTTCACTGGTCAGGAAAATTCTGTCATCACCACGTTCGGACAAATCCCTGATAAAGGCGCGATAGTCCTGAAAATGTTTAGTTACACAACCACACACCCGCCCCGTAAGGTCGCAAACATAAGTATCATCGCCCTGCTTTTCATAAAAAGGTCCGATTTCTAAATTTTCCGTCGCCATCTTAACGTCCCTTTACTTTCTGTAATGCCGTAAAATAATTTATACAATTTGCCTGTGTGCGCGATTGTTGATTCGCAACGGTGGCAACCTTTTTATTCTTTGGTGCGACATTTTTCAACCAAACCGGCGCGCCCACAAAGTTTGCCGTCATCAACAACGCAACCGCTAAATCCGGGATATATCCACCACCAATACTTTTTTCACCCCAATCATCTGGTTCACATGGTCTGTGCCGATTTACCACCGTCATAATTGCCTCAAAAGATTTTAATGCGTTTATGCCTTTGATTGGTTTCTTCTCGTCTTCTTTCTGTGGCTTTGGATTATCACAAAAATGTTTCCATTTTTCGATTACATCTTTTTCTGACATATTCGATGGATAACGTTTCGAATCTTCTATTAATTCATACACAGCGGCTCCCTTGTAATGTCCATACGTACAAGGCCCAAAATCCACATGATATATACACCAACCGTAATCCGCCGATTTTATTGTAATTTCGACATCACTTGAATGAACAGATTGTCGTTCAACACACAACATTATTGGACCCATCGAAGATTCTTTGATTTCATAATATCCGTATGGCACACCATCCGCCGAACGATGCGTAATAACATGATCCACGCACCAATTGGGCAATGGCCGACAGACCCGCGTGAAATACAAATCTGGTTTTTCTTTTTTCAATTTGTTAATCACATTCAACCAATCTATCATAATACCAACCTTTGTTTATTTGTTTACCGTTGTTTTCCATCAATGTGTCGCAGGTTCGGAATAAATGGTGTTTGCTTTTTTTAATCATTTGGACAATACGGACGGCGTTTGTTAAATATACGCAATATCTCGTCATTACTGCGCTCCGTCCGTCGGTTCATGTTTTGTTTTAATATTAGTGACCACAAAATGGATTTCCCCATCAGAATAATAAACTGCATCTTCTTTATTTTCTGCCATGACAAACTCCTTTGTTTTTTGGCACAAAAATTGTACCAAAAAAAACACAAAAAGTCAAGAATTTTCGCGGGTTTCAATGGTTTTTTTGACCGGTCCAAACGTCCGCCGATGATGTTCCGTCACGCCATATTTTTCAATTGCCGATAAATGTTCTGCGGTGGGGTATCCAGCGTTCCGGTCCCAACCGTATTCAGGAAATTTTTGTGCAAGTTCGTGCATAATTTTATCACGTGTTTCTTTGGCAATAATGGACGCCGCCGCAATAGAAAGCGATTTCGCGTCCCCCCGCACCACCGCCCGCCCCGTCAAATTTTTGGGCACCCGGTTTCCATCAATCAAACACATATCGGGCGCACATTGCAAGCCCGCAACCGCGCGCTCCATCGCACGCATAGATGCCCACAAAATATTTAATTCATCAATTTCCGCAGGGCTGCATTGGCCGGTCGCCCAGATTGTATTTTTCGTAATCCAATCGTACGCAACCGCCCTTTGCGCCGGCGACATTTTTTTTGAATCCCTTATTACCACCGGAATTTCAATATTACGATTCGGAAAAATTACCGCCGCCGCAACAACCGGACCGCACAGCGGACCACGTCCGGCCTCGTCCACACCGGCAATCAAGCCGCCGCCAATTTCATTTTCAATGGAAAAATCCGCAACCGAAATCATATCACACCACTAAATAGAATACGGAATGTCTTCGACGCGCACGTATTCGTCTTCACTGTTATACAACGGCCAATCAGAATCCGCCAAAACTTTCAGTGTCGTCAACGGTTGCCCCAATCGCGCACGATACAGCCACAAATTCGCCATCACGCGTTTGATATATCCGCGTGTTTCATACGCCGGGAAACTTTCAATATAAAGCAACGGGTCATTTGTAGTAAAAGATTTTTCAAACTTTACCACCGCACCCATACCCGCGTTATATGCCGCCAGCATTTTTATAATGTTGTTGTTGATATTCGGATGCATCAACAAATCTACAATGTATTGCTGACCCAAGAACATATTATGTTCCGGGTTAGACATATCGATATCGGACATTTTAACCTTGTTCGCGCGCGCGACCAATTTTGCGGTTCCGGGCATAATCTGCATAACACCATTTGCGCCTGCACCCGATTTTGCCCCCGTGCGAAAACCACTTTCTTGTTTAATAATCGCCAACAACAACGCGCGGTCAATAGACCACCCGCCCATCGGTTCCCAATCAGGCAACGGATATTGCGCAGAATAAATAACATCGTCATCAATTTCTAAAATACCACGGTCGCGTATCACACCCGATGCCAAAATTGCCACACGCGACAAACCGAACGCGGTTGCAATTGCATTTATTGCATGCAAACTTCTGTCGCTAACTTTCGACGTCATCATATATTTAAGATATTCTTCGGCACGTTCACGACGGTTCACTTGAAGCAGAGCCAGCGCCATTTTTCCATATCTATCGCCGCGCAGTTCATCAATATCTTCTTCGGTAAATTCTTGTTCAAAGAATTCATATTCCGGAACATTTCCCATCATAGTTGCCGCCAACGCGCCATAGAACGCCATCGGATGCGCCGCCGCAATCGTCCAATACTCGTTTGCCTTGTCATTATCCCCGCGCATGGATGCCGCACGCCCCGCCCAAAAAGCGGCTTCGGTCTTGCGGGCATTGTTTATCTGTTTCAGTTTCAAAATACGACCAAAATATTTTTCACTCTCTTTATATTTTTCTTCTTTGAAATACAGCAACCCCATCGTCCACAATCCATATTCAGATTCTGCGTCCGATGCGACGAATCCCCATTTCTTTGCCAATTCATATTCACCGTTTGTGTAATACACATACGCCAACCGCCCGGCCAACCGTCCATAATCAGATTCGGTTAATTTCTTTTTAAAAGATTTTTCTTCCAATATCTGGCGCGCGGTTTTGGTACTGCCCCCACGAATCGCCTTTTTAAATTTTGTAACTTTTTTACCAACCGACCCAGAATATTCTTTTGCGGTCCATGTTTCCGATTGCGCCGTTTCTATGGACAATCCACCCGTCAACATACTTGGCACGCGCGCCGATTTCACAGAAACCTTTTTCAATTTGGAAAGTTTTTCCATACGCGTTGCGCCCGGCATATCGTTATATTTATCCATCCACGCCTTTACCTCGGCACTTTTAGTATGATATGTTTTGGAAAAATATCGTTGATATAAAATTTCATTTTTCAGAATTGGGTCAGACAATTGCCGTTCCAAATTCTGGGCAGTAGAAATTTTTTCCGCATCTTGCAAAATGAAAATTTGAGTATATAAACTTTCGTCTGCATCTGATAAGACATCTATGCTTGGTGCAGCGACCGCCATACGGCACACGGCAATCGTGAAAACAAATACTAATAACTTTCTCATCCCCCAAAACTCCGTCAAAACAAAGTGGTTTTCGGCAATTTGCATACGATTGTTTCGTCCGTAATTTCCGGAATAGTATCTATAATTTTTTTGAAATCAGAAATTTTTGAAAACTTGCGATACACCGAAACAAAACGCACAAACGCAATCGGGTCCAAATTCAACAAAGAATCGGAAACCATTTCACCGATTTGGCTACTTGTTACCATATCGTCCGCAGTATCTGTTTCCAACCGACGCTGAATCGATGCGACCAGACGTTCAATTTGCTCGTCCCCAACTTCGCGATTATGACATGCCAATTTTATACTGCGACGCAGTTTATCGCGGTCAAACGGTTCGGTTTTACCACTATTTTTGCGCACGACCAAATCGCGCATTTGCACACGTTCAACAGTGGTAAATTTTGCACCGCATTGATTACAAACACGGCGGCGACGAATTGTTCCGCTTTCCATATCCGGGCGCGAATCCGCCACCCGGCTATCGGCATAATTACAGTATGGACATCTCATACGCAATAATTTAGCAATCTTATCGTCCGGTGTAAAGTGATTTTATACTGAAAAAATTGCATTTTTAAAAAAAATCAAGAGCTTTTTTTTATTTTTATGCGACGCGCGCAAATTTTTTATCTTCCAAATATGGTATAATTGTCTGAACGAGGGAGAAAAATTGAACAAATACCTGAACCATATTTTAATGGGTGATTGTATCGACATTATGCGCGATATTCCCGACGGTTCCATTGACGCGGTATTTGCAGACCCACCATACAATTTACAATTGGGGCAAAAAACGCTTTATCGCCCCGAAGACCAAACCGCAGCGCGCGCGGTGCGTGATGATTGGGATGCCTTCGATTCCCCTGCAGAATACAACAAATTTTCACGTGCGTGGTTAACGGAATGTAAACGCGTTTTGAAACCCGATGGCGCAATGTGGACAATCGGTTCATATCATAATATTTTCCAGGTAGGCGCGATTATGCAAGAATTGGGATTTTGGATTTTGAACGATATTGTTTGGGTAAAAACAAATCCTATGCCGAATTTCCGTGGCACTCGTTTTACGAACGCACATGAAACGCTGATTTGGGCAACCCCGCGCAAGACCGGCAAATACACATTTAATTACGAAACAATGAAGAAATTAAATGGCGGCAAACAAATGCGTTCAGATTGGGATATGAATATATGCCTGGGCGAAGAACGGTTAAAGGGCGCGGACGGCAAAAGTTTGCACAACACACAAAAGCCAATGGATTTACTGCGTCGTGTGATTTTGGCATCGACAAAACCGGGCGACATTATTTTGGACCCATTTGTTGGTTCTGGCACAACGCCGGCGGTGGCGCGCGAATTGGGTCGTCAATTCATCGGCATTGAACGCGAAGAATCCTATGTAATGGCGGCACGCGAACGCGTGGCAAATATTACACCAATTGATTTATCGGATGTCGAGATTTCCAAACCAAAACGCGACGAAGTGCGCGTGGCATTCCGCGAACTTATCGAAGGCGGATTATTATATGTCGGACAAACGTTGGTAAGTCCGCGTGGCGAACGCGTTATGATTGCATCGGACGGGAATTTAGTACACAGTATTTATGGTCGCGCATCTATTCACGTTATGGCGGCGCGCATACAACATTGTACCAGTTTTAATGGCTGGGATTATTGGTCGGCGCAAAAGCGCGACGGCACATTGGTTTCAATTGACGAATTGCGCAAATACGTCCGCAATATCAAGACCGGCATGAAGCAAGCAGCATAGTGGTTAGTGTTAGTGGTTAGTAATATCTAGAATCAGTTCACAATTAAATTTCAAAGTGTCGTCATCCCGTTGTAAAACGGGATCTTGGCATTATTATTGTGAACGAAAAAATCCCGGCCTGCGCCGGGATGATAATCAGATAACACCAATCTTTCTAGAATTCAATTCTGATTCTGGCACGACCGGTTTGTGATGTGAACCCTTCACGAATTTCAATGTCATAATTCAATGACAAATCCACTCCGTTCACTTTCATACCCAATCCGCCACCAAATTCTGCCCCAAGGCGCGACAAACGATTACCGTCCAAAACATAAGAATCAACACCCGGTAACAAAATCGTTGCACTTTGTTCATCGGACATAATGTCATACTTTACCGCGTAACGCAATTCCGGACGCAAGGTAAGGTTCTTGTTTAATTTGAACCCGTATGTCCACTTGGTTTCCAAAATCGCAGTCATATAATCAGAATCGGCCAATTTATTTTTGATGCCCAACGAATTCTTGTATTCATCCGCGGTCAAGTGCATATATCTAACACCAACCGCCGGTGTAATACCACCCGCGAAATCGTAACCAGTCATAACCTGGCCACCATAGGCACGAACATCGTAACTTGCATCAACTGGTGTTCCCAACGCGTCTGCATGTTCGCTGTAATCTGACATAGTATAATTTGCCATCGCGTTCATAAACCAATTTGTTGGTTTATATTGCGCGTATGCAAATATGGTTGAACTGTCGACTTCGGTATTACGGGCAGTTCCACTTATATCAGAATGTGCATACGAATAACCGGCACCCAATGTCAACGCACGATCAAGTGTCATATCTGCACCGGCCGCAACACCACGGGTATAGCCTCGGAACGCATCGTTCTGTTTGGTTTTGTTATAAATACCCTGGGCCCAGATGCCGCCACCGGTTACATTTACATCACCACCGTTACGACCCGTGGTCAAAGCCATCAAACGACCCGATGCCAAATTTGCAACCGTGTTCTGAACAGACATCGCAACAGATTGCACAACAGATTCCGTTTCCGGATGAATCGCCTTGTGCGCCTGCTCTACCGCCGTGGCGTCACCGGCATTCAGGCTGTCCTGCATCGCATTTGCCAATTCATTTAATTCTTCGGATGAAGAATTTACCAAATTTGTTACGCTTGCAGCCGCCTCTTCGGTTAAACCATTTTCTTCGGCAATTTCTTCGGTTGATTTCATCGTTGCAATAATTGTATCGAAATCTTCGTTCCAATCCCAATCAAACAACACCGAAGACACCGTTACATTGATTTGTTCGTTATCAAATTCGTTACCACCACGAAATACATTGTATTCACCAACATCATACAAGGTCAGGTTCAATGTTCCGTCTCCACCAAATTCGTTGGAAACATCAAAGAACGCAAAATCATCTTCACCCTTTAAATCCGCGTTTAATATTCCATCCAATGTTATCTCTGATTGGGTGATAGATGCCGTGCCCAAATTTAATTCCGCGCCACTTGCAATATTCAATATTCCGCTTCCTGTAATACCACCATCCATTGTTGTTTCGGAACCATCGGCAAACGTCAATGCTCCAAGATTATAAATATCGTTCGCCACACCGCCCGCGGTATTACCATTCAACGTGTTTGTCCCAGTAAATGTTATATAACCGCCATAATTTGCAATAGCACCACCATTTGATTCCGCGCCATTGTTGGTAAATGTCGCACTTTCCAAGTTAACAACACCACCATACGTGAACAAGGCACCGCCTTCGTCCGCAGCAGTATTAGAATCAAATGTCGAACCGCCGGCAATGGTCAAATCATCTTCGTTAAAGACCGCGCCACCGTACACAGCCGTATTATCAGTGAACGATGCGCCTTGTTCAAAAACAATGCTGTTTTGGTTATTAATTGCGCCACCTTGGGTTCCCTTGTTTGCGCCACTTAACGCACTGTTATTTGTAAAGGTTGCCAATTTCTTGAATACAACTTCTGCCGTATAAGAATTTGCAATTGCACCACCATATGCACCATTCCCCGAATTCAAATCGGTCGCAACATTAGAATCAAATGTAACCGTATCATTAAACGTCAATGTACCACTGTTATAAATTGCGCCACCTTCGACATTATAACCGGTCGCGGTATTTCCACGAAACATTGTGTTACCATTTACAATCATTTCACCTTGGTTCCAAACGGCACCACCCAATGTCGACCCGTAACCATCAGAATCATCTGTATCAGCAAAGGCCTTGTTATAATAGAAATTCACATTATTTAACGTAACCAAACCGGTAACAAGCGAACTTTCATTTGCAATCGCCCCACCCTGTAATGACATATTACCCTTGGTATCATCATTTGCATCGCCGAATGTAGTGTTTGATATAACCATAGTCACAGCCGGTACATCCAAATAGTCGTCATCACCGGAATTAAATATTGCCCCACCTTGGGATGGCCCGGCAATGTTTGTTGTTTTATTACCAGTAAAAATCGCACCATCAATTGTTGCAGTTCCATAGTTGTAAATGGCACCACCATGGGCAGCAGCCACATTGGAATCAAACAGTCCGCCATTAACCGTCAAATCACCAACATATTCTATTTCTCCGCCACCACTTAACAAAACATAATTGTAAATCGCCCCGCCATCGACATCCGCCGAATTAGATGTAAACGACGAATTGTTGATGGTCATATTCCCTTGATTTGTAATTCCGCTTTCACTTTCCTGCATCGTGATATTTTCCAAAGTCGCCATATCGGTTGCATTGAAAATCACAGTTGCCCCAGACTTAACCAGCAAACTTGAATTTGCGATATTTATTGTGTTCGCATTTAATGTTGTTACACCATCCGATACAATGTCTTCCTCATTAGTAAAAAATCGATTTGAAGTATTCAACAAATTTGTATCTTGTTTCACAAAAGTCAATTCTGAACCGTTGGTAATCGAAATAGTATTCGCATTTATCGTTGCGCCATCAATTGTCGCTTTGGTATTTTTAAATGACAAAGAACCGGCGGCATGCGCGTCTTCGGCATCACCATCCAAGTGAGCAAACAGCGCAAGCGTTCCAGCGGTTGGTTGCGGAATGCCGGCGTCAACAACATCTTCTTCGGGGATATTCCACGCAAGTCCCGGGAACAAATCAACCAAATTTACATCGTTCATACCACCCGCACCATCGGGAACCTGGTAATTAAACGCCAATTCATCTTCATTCGTCAATTCACGCAGAGTTAATGTAACCGGGCCAACATAAGTATCACTATCAGACATATCAAACGAACGGGCAACCATCTTGTATTTTGGAAAAACATTTTGATATCTGTTATTGGTATCAAAATTATTCATACGACGACCGGCAAATGCGGCTTCGCCCACTGCGACATGTTGATTGGTTAAAACGATATCACCCAAAACGAACACATTATTTGTCGTATCAGGCGCCCCTGCAAACGCGGGCATAACCAACAACGCCGGCAATACCGAGATACCCAACAAAACATCGTGAATTTTTTTTGACATAATATTCTCCTTTTATATCTCCCATTTATAGTTAAAAGTGTACTACAAATCACAATGATTGCAACAACAAATTAAACAAAATATGGGACAGATGTCCCGTATTTCTATGACCTATTTATCGCCATAATATAATTTTGCATACTCCGCCATACAATCTACAATCAATCCGACATATTTATATCTTTCCCAATGATGTGCAGTATCACGCAAAGACGGTCTAAAATCTTTAAACCCGGCCTCTTCCCAATCGATAAAATAAACAACATCAAAAGTTTTCGGGTCCAGCATAAAATTTTGCCATATATCGCCATGGAACCAACCATAAAGGAACCCAGGTTTGGCATCAGGTTTCGGCTTTAAATCACGTAATTCTTTTGGATCGGCACGCCCAACCACATACAAAAAATTGGCGATTTGTTTTGCAATTTTCTCACGATGTCTAAGAACATCTGCGGCCTTTAAATCAACCAAAGTTAACCCACGCACAAAATCATATTTACGCACAATAATATCGCCGAACTTTATCAATTCTACGCCCGGTGTTTTTATCGGGGAAATTTTCTGAAACACATCGACTATACGTTTTTCCCGTCCCGATGCCGCAACACTGTCAACCCACAATGGGAATTTAAACACATATTTTTTATTTAATATAATCACATAATTTTTAGACCCGAACCCAACCCGAATTTTCATTTTGCATTTTTTCATATTATGACTGCGTGCATAATCGCGCACCCATTTGACATAGCCACGCACCTGGGGATAACGAATTTTTGCCCGAACCTTGTCCCGTAATGCGCGTGTTGGCATTAACATAGCTATCAAATTTGCAATAAAATGTCTTAACAAAACATACCTCCGTAAGAACTGGCTTTTATTATAACAAAGGCTTTGCCGAATATGCAAACATATTTTTGTGTCAAAATCCCCGCTTTTTCAGTGCGTAATATAATTCTTTTTGAACTTCATGCGAACTACGTTCGGTGGCACTTTTTCTGTATTCCCGGTAATCAGAATTTGTATATGTTGCGTCATCCGCCTTTTTTACCTGGGGGCCCAAAGAGCCCTTTTCCGGCGCCAACTCGTCCAAGACATGTTGCATCTCATGTGCAAAAACACCGACCGTGTAATTGAAATTTTCTGGTCTTTTCAACAGGACAAACACATCTATATGGTCCAAAATTTCTTTTTCAGGGTCAGATTTCGTGGCAAAGTAATGATAAACGGCCCTGCCCTCTACACTATTTTTTGTGTGCGACTGCGTGGGAACCTCGGACCAATCTGTGACAATCCGCACCTTTATCAAATTTCTGTCAAAACCGTATTCATCGCAGAAATCGGACGCAAGTTTTTGAAACAACATGCCATACAATTTTTTTTGGGATTCCGCCTCGGCATACTTGACCCCATACACCAGTTCGCGATTATTTTCTAAACGCCTTATCCAATCGTTGGTAAATTGTTTGGCCATCATAAATCTGTTTGGGGTGGCATCATGAAATCTCTCGCGAATTTCTTCTGGTGACGCCCCGTCGCGTTGCATCTTCGCCAAACGCCTATCAAAAGTATCAAAATTTCCGTTTATATAATCCAAATCATTACTAAGCGCAAATTCAAATATAGGTAAATTTTTCGGCCGATATTCTTCCAGATGTATCGCCCGTTTCAATCGCGTGGCATACTCATCCAACGGGACATACCCGTTCTCTATAATTATTTGAACATAACCATCCATTTGGTCAAAAATTTCTTTGCGCCGCCGCGGGTCTGTTGCTTTCTGGTACTGGCCCAGCAAAATGACATTTTCCCACGCGATTTCTAATTCAAGATTTCTTGCAGCGCGTTCATACTTATCCATGTTCTCCCACCTTTAGATTACGTTATCGCCGTCTTCTTTTTTTATGTTTTTGATAACGTATCGTCAAAAATAACACCCAAAACAAGAAGACTAAATCTACAGTACAAATAAATATTACCCCAACATCTGGGCTTTCCAACAACACATAGGCCAAATAGCATAAATCGGCGGTAATCCACACGAACCAAGATGTTAAACTTAAATCATCCGCGTGCTTTGTTTTTAATATTTTTATTATTTGCGGCATGTAAGCAACAAATTCCAACACCGTATAAACAGATAACAAAAACAAGGCAACTGTCGATTTCATTTTCCACCCCCGTGGAATTATATCATAAAAAGTTTAGAAACGAAAATTTTAACTAACTAATTGATAAACCGTTTCGCAAATTCTGTTGTTGTATTTGCATTTGTTTATAATTTTCTATGGCTTTTAGTATTTCATCAGATGTTTCTGGTGCAAGAAAATAGTCAGGCCAATCGCCGGTAAATTTAGCGATCTTATGCAAATTATTAATACAATGATTTACCTCTTCGTCCTTACCAGATCTTTCATAACTCATATCTCGTGTTTCTCGTCTTCGTGACAACTGAATAAAAAACTCTATTTCTTTTGGCGCAAACCCATAAATAGCCCCATTAACAAACCATACATTTTTATAATCTTCTATACATTGTAATTCAGGATTCAATTGCCATATTAAAAATGCCAGTTGTTCGACTTGTTTTTTACATTCACGAGAGGTTTGTTCAAAACTATCTTTTATTTCTTGAACATCTGAGATTGCCAAACCTATACAAAAATTAAAGAAAGCCAATAAATTCATTACTGCAAACGGTGAAATATCTTCTAAAAAATTCTTTAACATTGTCTTTTTATTTTCCCAAATTTCTCGCTTAGAATAAAGTTCAAACAAACCACAAAAACAAAGTGCAAAATTCTCTTTCTTATCAACTTGGAAATTTTTCGCCCCCCTAGGGAATTTGTATTCATAATACAATTTCGGGAAATCGGTAATTCCGCGTTTTTTTAATTTTCTCTCTAATTTCTTTGCAGACGAGCCCCATCTTTCATAAGAAAAATGTTTCTGGTAATAATCAAGCACCAATTTAGCACCAGCTTTTCTAAAGACATCCATTCGATCTGCTTTTTTTTCGTGCATACTCAACCTCTCGTCAAATTATATCACAAAAAGTTCGAAAATGACAATTTTTTGACATTTTCTAAAACCAAACTTTCGAACTTTTCGAAAGTATTGCTTTTCTAACCAAAACCCGCCTTTATCGACGGGGTTGTTTATCTTGGTTGTGCTGTCTGTGCAATTCGCGAGCCGAATTGGTAGAAATCGGGCAAGAGATTGATGAATTTAAAAATATGTATTAAAGAGATTGTCCTTGTTGCATTTGTTTCTGTTATAATATTTTATAATCAATCATCATCTTTCTTACTGCGCCAGGCAAATCGGTTTTTATCGTCTCTGGTGTAATATATGCATTTGCAAAAGAATTCGCAAATCTTTCTTGCACAGACACCTTATCAAACAATTCAAAACCGATAATATCTACTATTCTTTCTTTTAAATCTTGCGGAACATCATACTTTCTGATTATTGGCTGTTCTATTACAATATGAATAAATTCGTGTAACATAGTTTCCAACATAACTTGTTTGTTCTCTGGATATCGCGACATTCTGAATGTTATCGTCGCTTTACCACCCTTAATTTCGCTGTACGAAGCACCCGAACCATATGTGCATAATATTGTCAATTCATCTGGTAATTTTGCACCCCAAGATGGCAACAATGGCACAAGAAACTTTTTCACACCGCGTTCAAGCATTGGCACAACAAAAGAATTTAGATGTTCATTATATATCTTCAAATCCTCAACATTGTAAATATTGTTAATGAAGAATTCCTTGTATTGCGCAATTTCTTGGTCAGTAAGTTTTTCTTTTTCGAACATTGCCTTAATATGTTCATTATTTGGTTTCGGTACCCACGTATTATATTTATATCCAAATTTTTTTAGGCTATTATGAAACGCCGTATGCCTTTCAAGAATATATTTCCACGCTTCATCGGCTGTCATTGGACGCACAGATATTTGCATATTTTTCCCTTTGATTTTCCTTTAATTATATCACAAAAGTTCGAAAATGACAATTTTTTGACATTTTCTAAAACCAAACTTTCGAACTTTTCGAAAGTATTGCGAAACAAACAAAAACCCGCCTTTATCGGTGGGTTTGTCTATCTTGGTTTGCTGTCTGTGCAGTTCTCGAGCCGAGTTGGTAAAGATTGGACAAGAGATTGATAAATTGAAAAATGGTTATGTATAGCAGCTCTGATTTGAATATACTTTTTATTTTCATGAAATTTGTAAATTTTCTACTTTTATGATACTATAACACGCAGGAGATATTGATAATGGATTCTATAATTATTGATGATTTAACATTAAAACAAATTCCTGGGACACAAGAATTTGCAAAGGAAATATACAACATATTCACATCAGATATTAATACTTTCAAACATTGGTTCGAAGGTGGTATGTGGAAGTCTGTGGATGAAGTATTAAAGTATTATCAAAGCAAGGAACAAAATAATGATTCCAGATGGAAATATGCTATGTATGGTATATTCAAAAATGGCGAATTATTGGGCGAAATAGGTTTATCGGGGATAGATACTAAACACCAAACTGGTGAAATTGGGTATTGGCTAAAAAAATCTGCACGTGGAATGGGAATTGTTGATAAGTTAATTCCAATTATAGAACAAATTGGATTTGAAAAATATAATTTAAGAAAATTGAATATTTGGTGTGATGACGACAATATTGCTTCACGCAAACACGCTGAAAAAAATGGATATATTTTGGAAGGCATTCAACGTGAACGCAAACTCTGGCCAGATGGTTCGATACACAGCACAGCGATGTTTGGAAAATTAAAATCTGAATGGAAAAAATAGTTCGAAAGTGTCAAAATTTTGCAATTTTTCAAATTCAAACTTTCGAACTCTGCGAAACACTTACATTTCCAACACAAACCCGCCTTTATCTACGGGTTTGTCTATCTTGGTTGGGGCAGCGGGGTGCCTCGATACACAATAATAAAAATCTATAAAAACTCGTGGGGACAAAAACTCCGTTTTTATGATTTTTCTAATTGTGTATTCTCGTATTCGCTCGGTCGGCTTTGCCGACACTGCGCGCAACCCGTAACGATTTGCGGGCGCGATGCTTCGCAAATCTACTTGGTTTCGAACCTTTTGCAACATTCGTTGCAAATGATTCAACCATTACCCAGAACCAAAAATTAAAACACCCACACGGGTGTTTGAATTTTTGGTTGGGGCAGCTGGATTCGAACCAACACTAGCGGAGTCAGAGTCCGATGTTCTACCATTAAACTATGCCCCAGGACATGCGTGGTATTATAATTTATAATCTTTTATTTGCAAATACTTTTTTGTTTTGTTTTTTTGCCTATTTCGTGATAATATATAAAATGCAAAGAAAGGATGAAAAATGAGCATTATTAACATGTTTTTGGGTTCAGCCGTATTTATGTGGTTTGTTGCATTTGTATGTGCCGTGTTCTGTATTCGCTGTTTAATCTATGGGGTTATGGGCGGGACATCGACATTATTGCGCATACTGTGCACATTATTATTTGCGGCGTTGGCTTATTATTGTTGGCAACGCGCAGGCACATTACATGGCTCGAACGCAATTGACAGTTTTGTCTATGACAGTTGGACCGAGTTAAAGCAAATGTTGGGCTTTATCAAGGCAAAGTTTTAATAAATTCTTTTTATAAACAAAAAACCACGCCGCGGCGTGGTTTTTTTGGCATTCATACCTATCAACAAACACTATGGGACGGGAGTAAAATACCCACATATAAATAAAGGATTTGCCATGAAAAAAATCTATCTTGTTGGGTGTTTTGCCGCTTTATCTTCCCCTGCCCTGGCCTGTACAGGCATTACTTTACGAGCAAACGACAATTCTGTAATTACTGCGCGCACTGTTGATTGGGCGGGTTCAGAAATGGACAATATGTATGTTATTTCCCCGCGTGGCCACACCGAACAATCACTGTTACCCGATGGCACAAAAGGCGGAATGAAATTTACCGCGAAATACGGCTTTGTCGGCCTTGGGATGCAACAACCAGAATTCGTTGTTGACGGTACAAACGAAACAGGATTAAATGTTGGTCTGTTCTATTTCCCGAACTTTGGTAAATATCAATCGTATGATGCAAAATATCGCGACAAAACCATCGCAGATTTTCAGGTTGTATCTTGGATACTGTCGCAATTTTCCACAATTGAAGAAGTCAAAAACGCAATGGATACTGTACGCGTGGTCAACATAGATCCAACCGCATCCACCGTTCATTGGCGCATTACCGAACCCAGTGGAACCCAGGTTGTAATGGAAATCATAGATGGCATTCCAACCTTTCATAACAGCCCTGTTGGTGTAATCACAAATTCACCGAACTTTGATTGGCACATGACAAACCTGGATAATTACGTGAACCTGTATCCTGGAACCGCCGGTCCAACACCATTTGGCCCAATTAAATTACGTTCATTAAGTAAAGGAACGGGGTTACGCGGGTTGCCGGGTGATTTTTCATCTCCGTCGCGTTTTGTTCGTGCGGCATTTTTGAAAACCTATGCGCTTCCTCAAAAAACCGGACGCGACACAGTCATGCAATCTTTTCATATATTGAACAACTTTGATGTTCCATTTGGCACATCTTATAACATCGGCACCGCTAAGTTTGATATGCCTTCGGCGACCCAGTGGACAATTTCAACCGATACCGCCAATCATATTGTTTACTATCACACGATGTATAATCGAACGTTGCGCAAAATCGATATGTCCAAGATAGATTTTGATTCCGTTACATTTCAATATCATCCTTTGGACATGAATAAAAGTGAAACGATAATCGATGCAATCATTGCCCGATAAATCATAATATGTTGCCTTTTGAAAAATTGGGTCTATAATCGACACGGTTTAACAAAGGAGATGTTATGAAAATAAAACCATTTCGTGGCGTTCGCCCACCCAAAGAATTGGCGGCCGAAGTCGCATCCCGTCCGTATGACGTTCTGAATTCGGTCGAGGCCAAGGCCGAAGCTGGCGAAAAATCGCTGTTACATATCATTAAACCAGAAATCGATTTTGATCCAATTGCCGACGAACATTCCCAGGCCGTTTATGACAAAGCGGTTGAAAATTTTAAACTGTGGCAAGAACGTGGTTGGTTGCGCCAAGATGACAAAGAAATGTATTACATCTATGCGCAAACAATGGATGGTCGTACACAATATGGTTTGGTCGCGGCGGCAAATGTTGACGACTATATGACAGGCAAAATTAAAAAACACGAATTAACACGTAAAGACAAAGAAGATGACCGTATGATTCATGTTCGCATCCAGGATGCAAATATCGAACCGGTGTTCTTTGCGTACCCTGATGTTGATGAAATGAATAAAATTGTTGCGGACTTTGTTGCAAACAATGCGCCGGAATATGACTTTGTTGCGGCCGATGGTTTTGGTCATAAATTCTGGGTTATTCGTGATGATAAAATCAATGCGCGTATTACAGAAATCTTTAAAGAAATTCCCGCAATGTATGTCGCAGACGGACACCATCGTACGGCGGCGGCGGCACGTGTCGGTGCAGAAAAACGGGCACAAAATCCGAACCACACCGGTAACGAAGAATACAATTATTTCTTGGCGGTAATTTTCCCGGAAAGCCAATTAAAGGTTATCGACTATAACCGCGTAGTCAAAGATTTAAATGGTTTGACCCCGGAACAATTCTTGGCTGAGTTAGAAAAATCTTTCGAAGTAAAAGAGATGGGTACAGAAATTTACAAGCCAACAAAATTGCATAACTTTGGTATGTATTTGGGCGGCAAATGGTATTCATTAACAGCGCGGCCCGGCACATATAACGACAACGATCCGATTGGTGTTTTGGATGTAACCGTTCTGTCAAACTTGGTATTTGATAAAATATTGAATCTCGGCGATTTACGTACCAGTAAACGCATCGACTTTGTCGGTGGTATCCGCGGCCTGGGCGAATTACAGAAACGCGTAGATTCCGGCGAAATGGTCGCGGCATTTGCGCTGTATCCGGTAACGATGCGTCAAATAATCGACATTGCGGATACCGGCAACATTATGCCACCAAAGACAACGTGGTTTGAACCGAAACTGCGCAGTGGTTTGGTCATCCACAAATTATCATAATTAACCACAAAAAGAGGCGCAATCGCGCCCCTTTTTATATTATTATTTTAATTATTATTTACTTTGTTGTTGCGCCTTTCTAACTATTTTGTCTATATCCGCCTTGGACATTTGTAAATCATATTCACTTAAGATCTTTTGAAAATTATCTATATTCTCATTAACAATCCGAACCTTACGCATAAAATCTTGCCCATGTGATGGGACACGAAATACAACACCTTTAAATGTATGACTTTTATGTGGCCGCAATATGACCCCATTTGCCCGAAATACACGCGTCAAATCATACAAATAACTAATTTTATAATGCTTTGGTATAACATAATAATACCATTTACCATGCGCCATAAAACGATTTTTAAACTTATGACGTTCAATTTCATGCGCCAATGTCGCCGCATATAACACATCATCAACCTTGGGCTCCAATTTCGGGAAAAAACCAGTTTGACCCAAAAGATATTTCATAAATACCATAACTAATTCCTTATATTTTACTGATGAAATTATAGACCAAAATAAAAATATGTCAAGTATTGTTATTTTTCGTTTTCAAACTTTCCAAACAATTTTTTCAAAACCGTGTCTTTTCTGTTATTATAGCGCGCCAAAACTTGTTGAAAATTATTGGCATTTTGATTCACACGCAATGCATCTTGCATAAATTGTTGCCCACGGTCCCGCACCCAAAACACAACAGTTTCAATTCTATTTGTTTCCTTTGGAAATTTCGGTATCAAAAACACACCATTTTTATGAAATACATGCGCCATATGATAAATATTTGTTGCATCACGGTCGCCAGGTATAATACAGAAATATTTTTTTCCACGCGAATTACAAAACTTACGAATTTCGTACGCCCGAAACGCGGCCTTTAACACATCGGCCGATTCAGGTTCCCACCGTGGAAACAAACCTGTTTTACCCAATAAATACTTAATTTTCATCATACAAGCACCCTTTTTCGCGCCGGGGACAAATGATATTCCAAATAAAAGATAAGTCAAGTCCTTAAATGCCAACCGCATGTGATAATTTCATCATAAATATCGATTCGTTTCCATATTCATCGATATTATTCGGATTTATGCGATAAATAAACCCAAGGACCCCATCCGTGAACGGCCCAAATTTATGACGATACGACGCATTAAAACGCAATTCACGCGAACGGGGCGACATATCAATACTGCGCATTTCCATATCAGAAATCGCCAAATCATAACAGCCATCATCACCAATAATATCATAGTTTGCATACGCATATTTCACACTTCCATGCGACACAGCCAAAGGCATAGATGCCCCAAAACTGAAATTACCAATATCCAGCCCGGTGGCAAAGGCATTTGAATCAAAATCCGACATTTGGATCATTGCCCCAGATTCAACATCTGGTTGTGTATGCGCAAAAGTTGCCCGCAAACGCAACTTGACCGAATTCCACGGCATAACATACGCATCGACATCAACATAGTTTGTATTTGACGAACCAATCGCCATCAACCCTGAACCATATGCCCCCATCACTGTATTATTTTCATGCATTGCCCCAACGGCGGTATTTATTCCAAAATGATTATTGCCCCACCCTATTTCAGATTGCGCACCAGATATTGCCCCTAAATGCATTGGCTCGTAATTTGATGAAATTGTCGGATCGTTTTCCAACAAGCCCTCATCCGTTATAACACCGGAAAATGCGCGCGCACCAAATGTCCAATTTCCATTATGATACTTTGCCGTTGATGTAATGGCATTTGATGCCAATGCCAAAATCGGATTATTTAATCCAGTAAAACGCGATTCTCCATCGGTCAAATAATGTTGATAATCTGCGATCAGTTTCCAATTACCATTTGTATATTCCAACCGCATAGAATCCAATCCGCCCATATTATCGTTATATGCGCGCTCTGACCGCATCAGTCCAAATGACATATCACCAATCTTTACCATATCCTGTTGCATCGGGCGCACACGCAAATCACTCAACACATCCCCCATATATAAACCACGACGACCGCCATCATCAAACGCGAAAGAATTTTGCCAAATACGTGGCAACCGCATAGACCCATCAGCACTTTCCAATATATCGTACGCCGCGACATCTATTGCCCCCCGCCCAAGGTTCAATGCCGCCGAAGAACGAAAGCCTGTATTCGTCGCCGCACGCCAATATGCATTACCCGATGTCGAAGTTATATTGTTTCCATCATAAAAATATAAATTTGTTCCTGGTGTTGTCGCCCGTTCAAGATTTATAACCCCATAACCAAATATTTCTTTAAATGTGGCAAGATATTGCGCATCTGTTGGATTATATTCGTTTGGCAATGTATACATGGATTGCAGGTACGAAATCAATTCGGCCTCGCTAAAGCGACCACCACTGGTCTTACGTCCCAGAAATGGGCCATCCGCGGTCAAAGCCAGCAAACTAAAAATCTGACTTGGCGACATATAATGAAATGCCGATGCCAACAAACCCGCCGCACCCGCCGCAGATGCCGCTGCCATTTCATCGGTTAGCCCCACGGCCGCAAAACACCATGGATCCATCGCACCATTGTTACCAGTACCCGCCGCACCACAAATACGCGCCTTGTAATATTCCTGGGTTCCGGATACATCCTGCCACTGGGACAACTGGTATGTTGAACCCGACACGGGCATAACATCACTGTTCGGGGTAATAGACGGGTTTGTTCCGCCATCCCCCAGTGTCGGCGCCCGAACAGCAACCACCGACATAAATAAATGTTCTAAATTAGAATAAATTATCGGTGCCGCGTTTTCAAAACCCGCGCTTTGCACCGGGTCAGAACAATTAGAATCCGATTGTAATGATGCCCCGGTTGAAAACACAACCAACGGTGAAGATGCCATTGTATCAAAACTGTTCGAAGCACTGTATAAATTATTCAAATTGGTAAAAAATGTGCGCGCATTGTCAACCGGCAACAATCCAGATGTTGCCGCCGATGCCGTGCCATAGTTTTGCCCAACAAAGTTATAAAAATATGTTTCGTAATTATCCGACCCCGCCGCCAAGACAGAACTTATTGTCGGGGCAGTTTGGGAATGCAACGGTTCAATCACATCCAAGTTTGCAATTACATCAACCTTGGAACGTCCGGCCCCATCAACGTCAACCGTCCGTATATTTAAAGCATTTGACAACCCACTGTAATTATAGTAGTCCGTGGCATCACCATTTGAATTCTTGCCACCACCGGTCCGATAAATTGTCATTTGGCCGTTCGGCATAAAACCGATAAAGTCTGTATTACTGCCGGCACTGGTATACCCACCGACAATTTTTGCAATCAGATTGTCCGCGGTACCTGCGCTGGTATTATGTATTGCGGTTCCCGCGCCAGAAAAATCAAAACCATCTGCCTCAGTTACAGTATATCCAGAATCACCAGATGTCAAAATATTGTTATAATACTTATTAGAAACGCCCAAAATCGAACCACTGGAATTATCCCACCACGTAACATTGTTTCCATCGTACAATGAAGTATTTTCGGCGGCATTTACACCATTCGCAGTTATCAAAGCAACATTGACGGGACGACCACCTGTATAATTATCTGCCAATGGCATCGGAGTTCTATCGGCATTACGCAATGTTTTTTGGCCCAAATACCCACGCGCAAACGCGGAATACCCGCGCATAAGCAACAGATAATTTCTGTTTGCGTTCATAAGTTGATAGGTATTTTCCATATCAGCCGCAGACCAAAAGGCCAAGTTATCACGATACAAATTATCAACTGCAACCTGGTCATTCCAATTTATTCCAACAAATGCCGGACCGTATGGGATACCGCCTGAAAAAATCGCATTACCTGATTCGCCTGGGGTATTACCACCGCCGCCGCCACTGCCATGACCACCACCATTACTGTTTGGTGTATCATTATCGTTATCTGGATCAAAAACATCAGTTAACAAAAAAAGTCCACCTATAACAACGGCGGCACCCGCCGCCGCCAATGTTATTCCCTGGGCGGTGGATAGTCCACCGAACAACCCACCCGTTCGTTCGGGTGTATTTCGTTTTTTGTAATCTTTAATCTGGCGATCGCATTGCGAAGCATCCGCACCATACATCTGTAAAATCTGGGCCGCACGTAAATCGTTATTCATCAGAGCAGTACAAACCAAAGACAACCCAGTATTATCAACATAGTTTATATTTGCACCATTATTCACCAAAATTTGAACCTGTTGAATATCAGCATTTTTGGCGGCCGCCAACAACTGGGCCGCGACAGCAAATTCGCCAGGTGCCGCGAAAGACGCAAACGGGGCGAAAAATAACGCAAAAACAAATAATCTTATGAATTTCAAATTCGTCCTCTCCCTAAATCGTTCCTCATTGTAACATATATTTGAATTGCGTGTCTAGCAAAAAAATAAACGGGATGACAAACCATCCCGAATATTTTATGTAACCAGTATCAGATTAATAAACCTTGATACCCATACGTTGACGTGCCAAACTAGACACATTTCCAACGTAAGTCTGTGTGGCTCTTATAACCGTTGTATCACAATCACACGGTTCTGGTTTCGGTGTATCAGGAACATGGTCATACACAATAACATGTGTAGTATCAACAACAGATTTTGGTTGGCGAGGTGTTCTTGAAACACGACGCTCACAATCTTGACACTGTTTGGCACCATCACTGTGATTGGCACTTTGGGTGTTTACTTTTTGATCAACATCTGCGTTACGTTCCGCATATATTTGATTAATTGTAACGTTACCCACATCACCGTCGGTTTCAATACTAATATTTGCATAATTTGCAAACTTAGCAGAATCTACCGGCTGTTGCGGATTATTAACCATTTCGGTTGAATCTTGTTGTGGTTCATTATTACCACCACAATCTGAACAACCCTTACCACCCTTGCAGTGACGGCACAAACACATAATCAATGCGCCACCCAAAATACTGCCACAGATAGCCAATGTATGACCCCAACCTTTATTTTTGGTTGTACTTTTTTTACTTGTGCTCTTTTTGGTGGTCTTTTTCTTTGTATCGCCCGCACCTTCAGAGCCAGTTGTTTCACCTTCAATAACATCTGTTTTAATGGTTGTTACAACTTTAACTTCTTTTGTTTCTTTCTTTTCTGTGCTTTCTGATGCCATATTGGCCTCCTTTTTTTTCTGTTTACGGGAGTATTGTAGACAAATTTTTTACATTGTCAAGGGATAAATTAAAAAATTATTTTGCACGCTTTTCTTTTTTCTGATATAATCTTTTCAATAGACCGAGAGAATGAAGTCACTGAACCTTATTTTTGTTGGCTTTTTCGGCTGCGTTGTTGTGTTTGGGGCAAACGCGGCGGTGTCAAAGTGTTCAAAAAGTAACCTAAATCGGTGTCTTGATTCTGCCTGTGCAATAAATATTGGGGTAAATCCGGCCGCACGGTGTCAATATTGCGGAACATCTTCCGCTGGCACACCGCCAAACCAGAAGGGTATTACCAACATCACCGCCGGACAATCCACAAAATATTCATTAACCGAGAAAGAATTAAAGGTTGCCCCAACCGACCCGGGTCGGCGATATATCTGGGCGACAACCGAATGTATCAAGAAATTACCTGATTGTACGGCCGATGATGTATCGGCATCTTATGATAAATTGATTGAACAATCGTGCAAAGCTGCTGGGGTCAGCATGCAAACCACCAAGGCCGTTGCCGATTTGAATGCAAAACCGACAAAAACCAAATGTAGCGAGGCTTTTTCGGCCTGTTTAGCGAAAAAATGCGGTACATCTTTTGAAACATGTGAACAAGATGCCGATTTTGACCGCTTTATTGCCGAATGCGCCACAGACACCACGGGATGCGATGAATATATTGCAGAGTTTCGCAAATCATCAACCGAAGAACGCAAAAAGATCTATGCAACCCGCGAACAAGTGTTAAAAAATCTGGTTAATGAATATCAAAACAACCGCAAAACCCGAATGGAAACCGCGCGCAACAGTTGTAACAAAAACGGCGCAAAAAAATCATGCACAGACACTGTTTGTAATATGTACATGGTTGGCAAGTGCGCAGAATCCACAGAAAAAGCCATGGCAGACCAGTTATGCAAGTTCTATGAAACGGCATGCACGGTATTGAAATAGTAATATGAGAAAAATATTTGAAAATTTTTATAAATGTTCTGTAATCGCGATTATTGCGACATTTGTCGGTATGTCATTTACAGATGCCGCTGTTACACCGCGTCAAACAAATGCAAACAAAGCGGCGGCGGCACGTGTTCCGAATCGTATCGCAACCAGTGCGCCAAAAAAATCGGCCACCACAACCCCGGAACCCGAACCAGAACCGAAACCCGTGGTTGTTACTGAACCCGAACCGGAACCGGAAAAACCAATTGTTGTAGACAATAAAGCATCCATGTTCCAAGATGTACTGTCAGAAATTGGCGCATCTACGACCGATCGTGCCGCCCAAGAACGTGCCGATATGATTCGTCGTCAACGCGAACAATTGATGCAACAGGATGCCCAATCCACAGCCGGCACCACAAATATGGGCAGTGCAAATGCATGTGATGCGGGGTTACGGCAATGTATGATGGAAAAATGTGGCGATGGATTTACAAAATGTGCCAATGATTCGACAGTTATTTGGAATACAAAAATAGATTCTTGCCGCAACAAAACGAAATGTTCGGCACACGAATATTCGCTGCTTGCCCCAGAAATCTTGGCAGACCGCGATTTGAATGTTCAATTGGCGCACTATGATGCGGTAATAAAATGTGGCAATAATTACAATAAATGTATATTTGGTGAATGTGGCACAACATTGGAAAAATGTTTGTCTAAAAAAGACGGTGATGCCGCAATTTCAAAATGTGCAACCATTGCGAACGAATGCAAATCCATGGATAATGGGTTGGCATCACGCGTAATGAGTGTCTTTGGCGATTTGCGTAAAATCGCATCGGCCCGCGTACCCAAGGATGAAAAACGTCTGTATGAATTACGTGATTTGATGCGCGCCCAATGCAATCGTTTAGGTGCGGCATTTGACGAACGGACATTGGATTGCGTGTATACGGTAAGTTTCTTTGCCGGCGAAGACCGTACCCTTATGGCATCAAAAAAACTTTACCCGGCGCAAAGTTTCCAATGTAACCCGAATTGGTTTGGTATTGATATCACAACGTTCCGTGAAAATGCGTATCGTTTAACACGGTCACAACGGTCGGCATCTTCGGCGATGTTGGGTGCCGGTGTTGGAACGGCGGCCGGGTTGATAGCATCGGGGGCAATTGACCGCGCAATCAAGACCCAGCGCACCGAAAAAGCAGTCAAAGAAGAATGTGAATCACATACGGGATACAAATGGAATGGCAAAGATTGTGTGGATAAAGACGGCAACCCGATTAAACCCGGCGATGACGGCAACAACAATAATAATGGGAACAATCCAAATAGTGACGGGAACGAAAACCAAGACGGACAAAACAAAGGGTTATCAGCCCCAATAAACATCACTATCACAGATATGCAAAATAATCCTATTGAAGGGGGACAGATAGGTTGTGATGCTGGAGCAGAATGGGATGAATATATTGAGGCATTATTTGCCAGATCGAATTCTAAGGGTCTAGCGACATTAACACTACCGAATGGATTATCGGAAGATACCGAATGCATAATCCGTGGTGATCCTTATTGTGGAGATTCCAAACAAATGACAATAAAACAATTAAGGACCCAAACTGAACCTATTAAACTTGATTGTCCGGTGCCACTGAATTCGGACTGTCAACGAATCTGCCAGGGTGCCAAAGATCATATAAATTCGGATAGCACACCAACAGAAGCAACCGGCTTTGGTGGCGAATATGCTTTTGGTATGTCAGAAAATGATGTACTCGCAATGCACAAACATACTAAAGAATGTTTATTGGGTTGCCAATCAGAATTATCAGCGCTTTGCACAGAAAAATTAAAAGGTACCCCCCAGTGTAACGGTGCCAGCTGTAGCCTGGATTGGCTTGTGGACACCGCTACTCTTAAAGTGGACGATAACGGACACTATTACTGCGATAGACATTTTGCAAAATCATCACAAGTTGATATTAAAGATACAAAACAAAAACAGGAAGCAGAAAAACCTAAAAAAGAGAAACAAGAAGAAGAAAAAAGTCAAAAAGATACCCAAAAAAAAGCGAATGATAAATGCAAAAAATTCTGTAACGGTTTTAACCCAAGCGACAATATTGTGACATGGTTTCCAGAGAAAGCCAAGACCCTATATGACGAATACACTACAAATGATTGTATATTGGACAATATATGTTACCAAAAAATACAAGAAAAATGCGAAACATTGATCGGCAAGGACGTACACGGAGTATCGGGCGCTAAAGTCGACGAAGCTTGGGCACACGATATAAAAGAAAAAAATAATGGATATTATTATGGTTGTTCTATACGCTTTACAATGTTGGATAACTAATTGTGCAATGGTCTGTGTCAAGAAAGACTCATGCTATTAATGTTTCAAACTCTTGCGTAGTACACGATAAATGTAAACAAAAAACACAAGCCAAATGTATTGAATTGATTGGCAAAGAAGTATATGGAACATAAAGCGATACAGACATAAACGAGATCATAAATGCTGAAAAGCAGAAGTAAATGAAATTTCGTATCATTGTGAATATACCACTAAAAAATACAACCGCTAGGGGCTATTATAATCTATTTCCTTAAAAACTTAGCCATACAAAATTTAAAAAGCGCGCGAATAATAGCGTATAAATCCCATTTGACAAACAGAAATAAATCCATATAATTCGCCCTTGGCGCAAAAAAGTATAAGGGGGCCAAGATATGCATTTCTATCCACACTTTGCACGCGAAAATTATAATCCACGCACCGGTCGATATATTCCGGCATGGCAAAAAATCGCACGTGCACACCACGGCATAAAAATTTCCGATGCGGATATAAACATAACAAATTTTGGGCAATATTCACCCGCATACCCAACAACAAACGAAGATTGGCGTTTTGCAATGCATGAATTAAACCCGGCGGGTAAATCTGTCTTAACCGTAACAGGAAGTGGGGATCAACCTATTGCGTTCGCAATTTCTGGGGCAAAAGATATAGATACTTTTGACACAACATATTTTGCCCATGTTATTATGGATATGAAAACATCGGCTATTCAAACAATGGACCGCGAACAATATTGTTCTTTTGTGAACGATTTGGATAAAAATAATTTTATATGCGATGTTAATGGTTACGATAAAATTGAAACCGTATGCCCAAAGCCCAGTATATTGGCCGCCAAACAAATGCGCGGATGCCGGATTTTTAATCAAGGTTATAACCTTTATCCCGAATATATGCCAAACGAATCGGAATATCACACTGCAAAACAAATTATCAAAAAACCAATGAATTTTATTTGGTCCGATTTGATAGAACTGCATAAACAATTAAACAATGAAAAACAATATGACATTATTTATCTGTCTAATATATTCGAATATTTTCACAATCGGGAAAAAATAACCGGTGTTTTAAACAACCTTAGGCCATTTGTAAAAAATGGTGGCGAAATCATGCTGTATATATCATGGGTTCAAACGCCAATATCTGAATCAATTGATGCGGCGGCACGTGATTGTGGTTGGGGAGAAACAAAATCGCATAACAAACAAAATGCGTTTATGTTAACCATGCAACGCGCGCGTTAAAAATTATTCGGAAATTTTCTTTAACAAATCATCGCGATTGGTTATAACATCTATGCCATCTGCGCGCCACTTTTCGGCCATTTCGTCAAAGTTCATAATATTGTATTTTCCAAAATACAAAACAGGATGCAAATCGGCATTTGCCGCACACGCATTATTCAATGCCACAATTGGTGAAGGCTTTTGTTTTCCGGCGGCAAACCAATCCACATCATCGGCGACCCAGAAATCTTCATCGTCATGGGTGGCAATAACAAAATTATTCACCATGATTAAATCATCGTCTGTTTTGTTTACGGTGTAACCTGCCCCTGTTAAAAATTCGTACACATCATCGGTTGCTGATGCGCCTTGTTCACTTTCTGAATCTTCCTCATCAAAATTTATATCTGAAAACACTGGGACGCCATAATCTTTTTCTTCTTCGGCCCCCATGTCAAAATCAGTTGGCACCGGTAACGGATTATTTTCCACAACTTCGCCACCTGTTGGAACGGTTACCACTTCCGGCCCATGGGATGCATTTGGAACATCAATCGCCCGCATAGTCATGGGTTTATTAAATACAGACATTTGGCGTGCCCCATAATTTTTCTGCGCCCGCATAACACTTTCACGCATTTCAAGTGGCACCCCCGGTCGCAATTCTGGCAAAATCTCTTGTTCAACGACAACCGGCTTTGGTGGTGCGACCTCTTCTTCCTTTTTCGGCACCGGGGTCAGGCAATTTGGCAACGGCACTTTTATCGGCATCTCTTTATTTCGCACAGTTAAAATAGTGGTAGCAATATATAACGGCACCGCTGCTAAAATCATCACCCCAAAAACCAATCCCGGAAACCCATGCAATTCTACCCGCGTTAACCTAATCCAATCTGTCGCCACAAACATATTAAAATTGAATAGAAAATATAAAATCACCCACATTAAAAACACATAGAAAACCGTCCACGCAAGTGCGCGATTTTTTATTCCCAAAGAATTCAACAACTCTTTCATTTCACTGTAATTATAGACATATTTTACAATCTGTCAACTAAATGCGCACTAAAATATAAAAAATATACAAAAATCTTAAAAAAAACTTTTTTTGGGGCCTTTTTTATGGTATAATGTGAAAGATAAAAAGGAGGGTTTTTCATGCATAAATTGCTGAAAACATTGGAAAAAGGCGTAATTTGCCTTTCGTTGGTCGCATTAACGGGTGCGTGTTTTGCAGATGTAACGCCCGCACGGGGCGCGGCCGCAAATCGTGGACGTGGTGCCACGGCTACTTCACGTATGCCGTCTATTCCGGTCTTGCCGGTAAGTGCCGTTGGTAATATGAATAACGGGGGTAATGTAAACCCAACACCGACTCCGACCCCAGACCCGGATCCAAATCCAAATCCGAATCCGAACCCTGACCCAGATCCAGATCCAGAACAACCGGATCCAGATACACCGGTTAATCCGACACCAACCCCAGAATGCCCGGACGGTGGGGTTGCCAATTCTGACTATACGATTGAAGCATGCATGAATGACGTGTTAAGTTGTGTAAATGGTGGTGCGTTACCCAATGGTATCAATTCATTGTTTAATGAAGATTTACGCAATTCAATTGTGAATGGTATGGGGCTTTGCCTGACCCAGGTTGAACGCTGTATATCGACCGTTCGCAGAAATTGCGAATACGTATACGAATCTTCGGCTGATGTTTGGTTGGATTTCAATGCCCGCAAGGTTCAACCAGAATACTATGCGTTCGTGCTGCGTCAAACAGGTTTGACCCCGACCCAGGCAGAAAATACCTGTCTTTTACTAGACCGGAACACCTATGGTGTTGCATTTGATGCGGTGTCAGATTCCGACCGCGTAACATCTGAATATGCCCAAAAGGTCGGCGCCTACAACAGCGCGCTGAATGATTCCCTGTCTAAAAACAGACCGTTGGGCGTAGAAGTTAATACAACCGGTCTTGACGGTCAACGCGGATACTATGCGCGTTGGGATGCCGAAAGGGCACAGTGCTTACTGCGTGTCGCGGCATACAACAAAGACACACTTATCACAAACAGTTGGTTATTTGGCGCAATTGGCGATGATCGTGCTGCAGAAGTATGGCAGGCCGCCGGCTCAACATTTACATGCAATAAAAACTTGTTCGATTTCTCGTTAATGCCAAAAACCAAAACGGTTGCGGCAACGGCGATTCCGGGCGGAACATTGCTGGGGGCCGGCATCGGCGCACTGGCGGGCCACGGGGACCGTGATTTCGACTGCGATAATAAAAGCATGCGCGAACAATTGTTCAAAGACCTGCGCGAAAACAATAGAATTGCCTATTTAAAGGACTACATGAAAGATCCGTTGTCCACGGCTTCTACAACAATGAGCGCATCTCAATGCAAAGACATTTTGAACTTGTATGATTTGCTTAAAAGTGGCCGTGAAGAAATCGCAAAATGCGATGCCATAGACACTGGTGTGATTATAACAAGCTCTGTTCTTTTGAAAATCGTTAAATGTAACGGCGAGCCCGCAGATATACAAAAGGTGTTAGAAGAGACCTATGGTGTAGGCAGTGTCAATGTCGATACTACTACTGGGAACATCACGATAACAATCAAAGGAAAAACCGAAACATTGACCAAAAGCGATTTGGATGTTTTGGTCGAACGTGCCGCCCGCAGTTGCTTCTTTAAGCAAATCAATAAAGGGCACATAAGGGGCGATAGCGTTCATTGCTCATCAGTTCAAGAAGGTTTATGTTATGATCGTGACACATTTGATCGCGAACTTAACACACTGGACAAGGCGTTAAGTGGTCTCGATTTACAAGGTCAAGAATCCAATCGTTTGAAAACAACATTGATTGGTGCGGGAACTGGCGCAGCCGTTGGTGGAACCGCAACTGCGATTACGGCATTTGTTGAACGTAACAATATTAATTGCCGTGTTGCCGATGGTTTGGCCAAGGTTGGGTTTGGTAAATCGTATACAATCGATCGTCTGCGTGATTTCTATGTAAAGTGGGCATTAAAGTTACCACAGACAATCGCGCCAACATCGGTCGTTACGAATTGCGACAACTGGCAATTGACCTGCGCTCTGTTCACAGACCTGGATGAATGCGCATCGGTTCAGTTCAACTATCGTCCGGGCAATTTGTCCAGCACGACCTTGGTTCAAAATCCGTGTCGCGCATCCGGCAGTGCCTGTATAGCGAATTTGCCAGTGGCACAATCGTACGGTGTGTGCCAGGTAACACCAGATAACCCAGACACACCATCGGATGATTATCCAAATGTCAAGGATTGCAACGAATGGCAACGCGCATGTCGTGCGATAACCGGCAAAGCCGAATGTAATCGTGCCAAGGTAATTTATACACCGGGATCCATGCAGGTATCCCAGGCATGCAGATACGATGAAAGAAATCATATTTGCGGATATAACTTGAACAAGTTGAAACAATATATTGATGTAGCAACTTGTCCATTTGGTCCGGTTCCAATTGATCCCCATCCTGAACCAGCGACCCCAGGTGTGGATGAAAAATAATTAAGGTTTTGCATGGTGTCCCTCTGAAACCGTCCCGTGTGGACGGTTTTTTATTTTTCCTTTGCATCGTGCCCCAAACAAAAAAGATGATGGATTAAGATTTACAAATTAAACCTAACAAATTAACCACTAACACTTTTTTATTTTTGTTCTTGGTAAACACATCCTTTTGTGATAAAATTACATAGATAATAGGGGAGTTTTGAATGAAGAAAATTCTGTTAATATTGGCATTTTTAATTACTGGATTCGGCGCCGATGCGGCAACACGGCCGGCACCACGTGGCCGCGCACAATACGGTCAAGCAGCCGCGACATCAAACGCAACTAATACTGCAACTAATACAACGATACCTTCTTCCCAAACGCAATCACGTTCTGCGCGGACAACTGCCGCACGCACTGCAACCACAACAACATCTGATAAAACCCGTGGTCGCGCCGCCACCGCCCCGGCCTCCTCTGGTGTTGTATCACGTGCCGCAAAGCAAAGTGTAATCAGCACCGGAACCAAGGTTACCGCCGCCGCGCAAAACACTGTTGTTGATGAAAAATGCTGGAACGGATTTATGGGCTGTATGGATTCCTTCTGTATGTTAGATAACGCGAACGGTGGCAGATGTATCTGCAGCGATAAAAACGCAGAATACGATGCGATTCTTGCGGAAATTCAATCATTGGATGAACAGAGTTATCAAATGGCAACGGTCGGTGTAGAACGCATCGAAATGGGCGACAGTGCCGATGCCGTTATGAAAAGAACCCAAGAAATAACCAAAAATATCGAAAAAGATTCTGCTCAATCTAAACGCAAATCTTTGGACTTATCGGCATGGAACTTAAATGAAATAGATTTTGATGCCGATGCCGAAGACATATTCTCGCTATCGTCTGATGGTGTATCTTTAAAGAATAAAACTGGTGATGCGTTGTATCGTGCGGCGGCAAAACTTTGCAACGCACAAATTCCGGAATGCAAATCTCAATCGACTATGATGGAATTGATGTATCAACAACGCGTGCGCTCCGATTGCACCGCGTACGAAAACAGTTTGCGTCAACAACGCACGCAAAGTGCACAAAAATTGGCATCGGCGCAAAGTGCAATGCGCGAAGCCGCATTGGAACAATATCGCAATGCAAACAAATATGATTTGGGGCAATGCACGGTTCAATTTAAACAGTGTATGCAAACAACCGCCGGATGCGGAGACGATTTCAGTGGATGTGTCGGTTCAATTCAAGAAGTTACAACCGGTGTCAAATTTGATAACCTGAAAACAAAAAAGATAAAAGGGACTTCTTCCACTATTACTATCGCGCAATCAACATACGATATTCTGGAAGCCAAGAAAGAATTATGTATGACCGTTACCCAGGAATGCGTTAATGTTCGTAACCAGGTTTGGGATACATTTATCCGCGAAGTCGCACCACAGGTTAAATCCGCGGAATTGATGGCGGAATCAGATATGCGGACATCATGTATTTCAAACATTGCCACATGTTTCCAAAAGGCATGCAAAGATAATATCGATCCAAATGACCCAGATGGTTCATACGATATGTGTTTAACTCGCCCAGAAATGGTGCGTGATGTGTGTAAAATTCAGGTTACACCATGCGAAAATTCAATTCCAAACATTATGGATTATGTTACCGCACGTTTGGCATCTATGCGTGTAGATTCATGTACCAAAGAATTCAAGCAATGTTTAACATCCGAAGACCGTTGCGGTGCAGACTATACGCAATGTATTGGTTTGGATACCGACACAATTGTGAGAATGTGTCCACGTGATAAATTGGTTGGTTGTTATAATTCCAAAAAACCGGAACAAGATGTCTATGATGAATTGGCAGAAATCGCCACCGGCATATTCTTGAATATCGATAATAATATGTTGACCGCATGTCAACGTGCCGCCGATGCCGCAATGATAAAGGTATGTGGTAGCACCGAAAACTGTGACGAATTGGCAGTGGACAACGGCACTGGAACAAGAAGTTTTAAGTATGAAGTGTGTAAAAATAAAATAAACGAAAATGGTACCCTAACGGAATTGTATTGTCGCGATTCCTTAGAAGGTTTTACCAAAAACGAAATAAAAGATGTTACGCAACCGTTGCTAGGTAAATTATCTGGGCTGATTTATTGGGGTAATATAACTTATAGTGAGGTAGACAACACAGATAAAAAAGACTATGAACCCACAACGAAAATTGTGTTCACAAATGAAACGGAATATCTTAACAAATTAGCAGAACAAAATATAACTCTGTTGGACGATGACAGAAAGGCAATTCATGACCGGGTGTTCGGTACCGAGATTACCGCACTAACAACCACGGTTGAAAATGCCATTCATGCAATTGAATCGGACCCAACGGTTCAGTACTGTATGACCGGGCGTAAATTCCAGGGTATGAATAATCAAATGTTAGGTGGGCGTTCCAAGACCGATATGCGTTTTCCAAATCTAACATCTCAAATGCGCCAAGTTATTGCGAATTCCGCGTTGAAGAACGCACGCGATAAATACATAGAAAAATATGATGCGGAAATCGAACGCATGATGAAAGACCAGATAAAGGCCGCACAACTAATTGATGAAGAAGAGGCAAAAGCTACCGCAAGAAATATGTGCATTGCATACGGAAATTCCGGCAGTTTACCAACCAGTACCGGTCCAAAGGCCAGCAATGCTGGTAAATGGGTAGTTGCAGGTCTATTGATTGCAGGCGGTATAGCCCTAGCTATATTCACAGGTGGCACTTCATTAACAGCGACAGTTGCAGGTATAACAATGACAACAACAATAGAAACAGGTCTTATTGCTGGGGTCGCAGTCGCAGGCGCTGGAGCAGCCGTTGGTATATCCGCTGCGAATAACCCAGTTGCCCCTGGTGGCGAAAACATCGATAAGTGCGAGGCTACAGAAGGAATAGGATGTTCTGTATCTGGGCAATGGAATTATAAAGAAAAGTTTGTGACAATCCCGAATTATGAAACAGGTGTATGTACGAAGGTAAAAACGACACAAAACTGTGCCAAAACGAAGAAGAATTATTGTACAGAGTGGGGCCCTGAAGAAGAAGAAACAACAACTATCAACCTGTTGAATTAAAAGCATCGACATATATACCCCGCTGAAAAGCGGGGTCTTTTTAATTCACGACGACAGCATAAAAAAGACGGGCGCGTGATGCGCCCGTACTAATTCTTGTTCCACAAAGCCTTGGCGAAGTGGAAACCAACCACCAGTACTTATTTGCCGGTGGCGCGACGTTTCACCGCAACGGTCTTTTTGGCCGCCGTGGCTTTTTTCGCCGCTGGTTCTTTTGCAGCGGTTTTTTTTGCCGCCGGTTTTTCGGCCTTTGGCGCTTTGTCGGCTTTTTTTGCCGTTGTTTCTGTTGCCTTGGCTTCCGCCGCATCTGCCGCCGCGACTTCCGGTTTTACCGCCGGCTTTTTCGCGTTAACATCGCGGTCAATAAATTCAATAATTGCCATGGGTGCCGCATCACCATAACGGAAACCGGCCTTTAACACGCGGGTATATCCACCCGGACGTTTGGCATAGCGCGGTCCCAAAACGGTGAACAACTTTTTCACGGTTTTATCGGAACCATTGCCCAATTCCGCCGCAGTCAAACGACGATTCGCAACAGTGTCAACCTTGGCACGGGTAACCAATTTTTCTACGACACTGCGCAGATCTTTGGCCTTTGGCAAAGTTGTTTTAATTTGTTCTTTTTCAATCAAGTTTTTCGCCAGACCAATAAACAAGGCCTTGCGTGCGTTTGTGTCGCGATTAAAAGTGCGACCAGCTTTCTGGTGTCTCATCGGTTACTCCTTTATTTTGTTTCCGCCCTGCTCTTTCACGAGTGGGATTTTACCAGATTTCGTGTCCCAGGTTTTGCCCCAGCAACACGCGTTTTTTCTTTACTCAAACTCCTTGCATATGCGCAAGAAAATGAATTTTACATTTCTCCTTGCTGTGCGCAAGAAAATTGTCAGAACATGCCAGTTGGAAGGATTTGACGGTTCGCGGTGTAGTTAACCTACATAAGAACCGGCAAACCCAACAACGGGCGTGTTATCACAATTTTATTTGTACGGGTCTTCGTATTTTTTGGCCAATTCAGCAATATTTTCTGGTGGCCAACCCGGAACTTCCATACCCAAACCAAGTCCCATTGCTTCCAATTGAATCTTGATTTCGTTCAATGACTTGCGTCCAAAGTTCGGGGTCTTTAACATATCGGCCTCGGTCTTTTGGACCAATTCGCCCAACCAATTGATTTTGTCGTTTTTCAGACAGTTATTTGCACGAACCGACAATTCCAATTCATCGACGCGTTTCAACAATTTCGGATCGAATTGCAACGCATCTTTGGCGGCTTCTTCTTCGGTCGGCGCGTTGATTTGTGCCGGATCTTCAAAATTGATAAAGACAGTCAATTGGTCGGTCAGAATGCGTGCCGCAAACGCGATTGCGTCTTCGGGTGTAACACTGCCGTTTGTTTTGACGGTCAATTCCAATTTATCAAAGTCGGTTGATTGCCCAACACGTGTTTCTGAAACATTGCTGGCCACGTTCAAAATTGGCGAGAAAATCGAGTCAACCGGAATCACACCCAACGGCAAACCATCGGCATGTGCGGTCGCCGGAACATATCCACGGCCCGTCCCCAATGTGATTTCCATATCAAGTTCTGCGCCTTTGTCCAGTGTGCAAATTTCTGCATCTGGATTCATAATCTCTATTGCGCTGGATGTTTCAATCATACCTGCCTTGACAACCGCCGGACCAGAAACGCGCAATGTTGCCTTGTGTTGTCCTTCGGAATTTGCCTTGAAATAAACACCTTTCAAATTCAACAAGATATCTGCGACATCTTCATGAACACCCTGGATACTGGAAAATTCGTGCTGAACGCCATCAATTTTGACATACAACGGCGCGCAACCCTGGAGTGAAGACAGCAACACACGGCGCAACGCGGTGCCCAGTGTTAAACCAAAGCCCTTTTCCAACGGTTCTGCGACCAATGTCGCCATATTCGGATTGTGTTCATCAGTTGTGATATTAAGTTTTTTTGGCTTGATTAAAGTCATCCAATTTTTTTCAATCATTTAAGTTTCCTTTTAGCTTAGTTTATCATTTTCGCCAATCGGCCGCACATAAATCCTTACGTGCCCGCGCATTTTATAGCGTTTTTTCCGAAAAGTCAAGAAATAGTGTGAATTTTGTAATGAAAAACCGCCCAACCGGGCGGCAAAAAATTGATTAAACCTATCGTCCGTAATAACTTCTGTTTTCCTGGTTATATATATTTTTTGCTGCATTCACCTGGGAAGTCAACCAATCAACACATTGTGGTATATCACGCGCATTGATACTTTTAACGCCACCTTTACAATACGTCTTGTAGTCGCCTGTTCCTACTGTCCCTGTCGAACAGGGTAGTTTATTTTTACCATCACACATTGTATACATATCCATAATTGTTACATCTTTGTCTAATTGATACCGGGCGTTGGTCGTATCACTGGTTGCCGCCGCTCTAACCTTTTGCAGATTTCCTTTTAAGCAATCAAATATTTTATCATAATCCATGGAAGAACAATCTTCTGCATTTGACAGCCCTTTATTCGAACCCGTCCCGGAACCGGATGATGAACCGTTTGAATTTTCAGATGCAGTGTTACCGGTCAATACCTCTATCTTGCTGACCAAAACTGCCTTTTCTAACTGAGTTTTGAAACGTTTGATAATAACACTTAACGCATCATATTGGTCTTTTAATTGCTGGGCAATAACCGTGGATTTAAGGGCGATAATATGATTCATTTGTGAAACATCTTCCGATTTATCGGGATTTGTTGGCAAATTCGTTGCTCCGTCAACATAACTAATATTGTGCGAATGTGTGGAACACAAACCGAATGCCGGGTTAAAATACCCACATTCGATATCATCGGCACGCAACGCCACTGGCGCCAGGCACAGCAGTACACCAAATATTATATTAAAAATACTCATTCTTATTAACATCGTTACTTATATATTCCCAACAACATCATCGTAGCAGATACCCCAGCGCCAACGATAGGTTCCATAGATTTAGGCACACAACCGTTTACAACAGTACCATCACTGGATTCATCCCAAACACACTCTGGTTTCTTGGCGCATTCTGACCTTGAAACCATTGTACCACCACAATCCACAAATTGTGACATGAAACTAATTGTAGGATTAATGTGTCGAATGTTGTCTGGCGCTTTTTCATAACTTTCCCAACACAAAGATTCTTCCGTTGCATCAATCTCTGGCAGTCTGCGATTCTGAACCGCCGAATACAATCTTGCATAACTGTCCGAATCTTCATTTGGATCGACCGCACACATGTTTAATCCGCAATCTTGCACAGGGTCAGTGTGGCTTAGTATGAACTTGTCGGAACGGCTGTCCCATTTACCACGACATGAATATGAATCCTGGTTCACCAATTTGCGTATCACATCAATATCCAATTTTGCTTTTGTTTTTTTGCGCATGCTGCGGAACAATGTCGCACTCATGACAACATCGGATGCGCATGCGACCTGGGTCGAACCGGTCATACCCGTATTCGCATCAATCCATTCGCGCCAAACTACTTCTTGGTCTTTTATTGTGCTAACCAACCGACAATGATTTTGTTTTTCTCCGACCTTGAAATTTGCATCGGTAATGACCCGATAATAGCACCCCTTCGGGTTTTCTGGATCATCCCAATCATTACAATCGCAACCGTCGGGTAATACCGGCTCCATCGCACCTGTTGTGGAATTTTTTTTATGCCCTGTCGGTCGACACGGTTCGCATATATATTTTCCCCATATATTACATGAATCAGACAGCAACATTATAACATCGTTCACATTTATACCAACTGTCATTGCCAATATTAACGCATCATACACGCTCTCAACCACATTTTCATACGGGTCAAAGAATTCATTCGCCAAATCTTTAAACTTTTTCACACGTTTTGGCCCCGTACATCCCGTAACCGATGGGTCGCATCCCGCATATTCCAACACCGCGTCCAATTTTTCTTTTAAATCTTTCATCGCGGTGGTCGCGTTTTCAATGGCCGTTTCTATTTGCCCCCCCATTTGCTCACGTATCAATATATCGGCACTGATGCCATTTTTCGCCGCCAATTGTTCCGCCACACCCAATCCTTCTAATCCTTGAATCACTGCACCGGTCTGGTTTGTTTCTGCCGCAGGCACCGTGGCCGGCGCGGTATTTGCGCGTTGCGATTCCAAAGCATTTTGAATTTGGGCGTTTTGTGCCTCGGACTGAGCCGCCATTTGTTCCTGCATCGCCGCCATAGATTCCGCCATTTGTTGCTGCATCTGTTGCATCTGTTGCTGCATTTGCTGCATCTGGGCATTCGACTGGTTATTGGCTGCACTGGCCGCGGCGGCGCTTGCACTTGCCTGGGCCTGGGCTTGGGCCTGGGCAATGGCGGCGGCATTTGCCTGCTCTTGCGCCTTGGCCGTAGATTTCGCGACAAGTTGCATTGCCAAAGATTCTATTAACGCATCACCGTGCTTTTTACATGTGGCATTGGAATTGACACAACCGGCAACAATTGGTCGCGCAATATTCACATCAGCACATCCAGAACCGCACTTAGGCGATGCGCACCGCAGAATAACGGCCTCGCAATTGCCGAAATTCGCATCGGCCGTAGATGCCATACCACCACGGGCGTTCATCAAGGAATTCCACTGATTATTATTGGTGGCACCGGTGCCATTATACGCAGTCAAATTAGACCCCACAGTTGTGGCAACATTGGCCCCCGCCGGCGCAATAAACGCGGCGCATAAAACACCACACAAAACACCAAATGAAAACTTCATCTCTCTTCTGTCCTTTGATTCTATCATAAAAAACGGACAAATAAAAGAGAAATTTTATAAAAACACGCGGGGCATTTGCCCCGCGCATGAATCAAAACAAACAATCTATTAAGAAATTAATAGTTGCAACGATTGCATGTGTTGCGAACAACGCGACGTTCCGCGTATGTACCCGCTGGTTCATAAACCGTTACTGGACGATAAACCTGGTAATGATCGATGACTTCGGTGTGGGTTTTAACACGAACTGGTTGTGCGCAAGAATTGCATGTCGCAACAGGCGCAACGCGTTGTGCCACAGGTGCCGCGTATTCTGTTGTATTATAACGAACGCGGTTTGTGTATGTTTCTGTTTCGCTGTACAGACCACCGTCAGATGCATTGGCACTAACCGCAACCATCGCAGCAAACAAAGAAGTTAAAATTGTTTTTTTCATATTTGACCCTTTTGGTTATTCGTCAAGAATTATAGGACACAAAAAACCGTTGTCAAGT
>JAEEGL011933544.1_pt1 | contig 49082 bp, 67 predicted proteins | sample 9134231 | NCBI WGS metagenome assembly JAEEGL01 (sample SAMN16246548, study PRJNA631951) | gut metagenome | biome: gut microbiome; feature: rumen; material: fiber-attached | host: Bos | place: Iran: Karaj | collected 2018-10 | reverse complement strand
TAGTTACTGCCGAAGATGGATCTATACATACTGGTACTGCAAAATGCCACGACGATGATCGTGATGTATTAAGTGAGTTTACTGGATGCGGTATTGCAGAAAGACGAGCTGTGATCAGTTGTCTTAAACACACTCGTGATTATATAATTAAACCAAAACTAAAAACATTACAAAAATTTTTATATGTAGTTAATTAGAGTAAATATTTTAATGATGACGAATATGTAAGTAGAATGTTATATAAAGAAATTGCAAGAGCTAAGTATGAATTAGAAGAAGTTAAAAAAGATATTGCAGAAAAGAAACAAGAATTAAAAACATATATTACAAAAAAGCAAGAAATGTAGGCACAATATCGCAAAAACAAAATTTAACCGATACAGGCCAAATCTAATTCAAAAATGACCTTCCTTTTTTATATAAAATGAAGGCTATAAGAAAGGAAGGTATCTTTCTTTGTTAATTTATTTTATTTTAGGAATTCTTTTTGATGAATTTATTTTACCATTAATCTCTAGCGCAGCTGAATTGTGTGTTATGTTTTTTGAAAAACAAAAAGGAAAATTAGCTGTAGATATTGCAAAAATGAATAAAGAGGTAAATGACATCTCAGAGGAAATAAATAAAGAGCCAGTAAATACTGTTGCTATGGGATTTCATATTCCCTCGAATACTGAGGAGGATCTTGAAGAAGATGATGACTTTTAAATTTTATGACACCAGCAGCTTGTTGATATTAAGAGAGCAACTTTTTAATGAAGAAACATATGAGCGTTTTGCTATTTCTTCAATTACTCTACAAGAATTGGAGTCAATAAAAGTATCTACTGAAAAAGATTCTGAAATTAAATATGCTGCTCGTCGGTTATTAGGAGAACTAAATAATCATTGGGATCAATTTGATCTTATTATATATACGCCAGCCATGCTTGCCCCAATTAAAAATTACGGGCTAGACATCTCTAATGATATGAAAATACTGGCTTGCGCAATTCAATATGATAATTGCTATCATCCTGATGAAACAATATTTGTTACCAATGATATGAATTTAAAAAGTATTGCTAATCTTTTCTTTGGGGAAGATTCAATCGAAGTTATTGGATACCAAAAAGAAGATACTTATAAAGGATATTTAGATATAGCTCTTAATGACAATGAAATGAGTAACTTTTATTCAAACTATGATACAAATTTATATAATTTGTGCATTGGAGAATATCTTGTTATTCGTGATTTAAATAATGAAATTGTTGATAAATTAGTGTGGACTGGAGAAGGATATAGAAGATTAAATTATACTAGTTTTAATTCTAAGTGGTTCGGAAATGTTAAGCCCGTGAAAAATGATGTTTATCAAGCCTTTGCCGCAGACAGCTTAATTAACAACCAATTAACCATGCTAAAAGGACCTGCCGGTTCTGGAAAGACCTATCTATCTCTTGGTTATCTATTCCAGCAGTTAGATAAAGGAATAATTAACAAAATCATTGTTTTCTGCAATACCGTTGCAACAAGAAATTCTGCTAAATTAGGTTATTATCCTGGCACAAGAGATGAGAAACTTTTGGATTCTCAAATTGGTAATCTTTTAATTAGTAAATTAGGAAGCCGCATTGAAGTTGAACGATTAATTGATGAAGATAAATTAGTTTTACTTCCTTTATCGGATATTCGTGGGTATGAAACACCTGATAATAGCGGTGTTTATATTTCTGAAGCACAAAATCTTGATATTGATATGATGCAATTAGCATTATCAAGAATTGGAGAAAATTCAATTTGTATCATAGATGGTGATAATACTACTCAAGTAGATTTACCAGCATATGCTGGCGAATTTAATGGAATGAATAAAGTTTCAAAAGTATATCGAGGACAAGATATATATGGAGAAATTGAATTAAAATATGTTCATCGTAGTAAAATAGCAGATTTAGCTCGTCAATTAAAATCTTTATACTATTAATAAGGAGTTAAAAGTGGAACTTACTAATATATCTGATAAACCATTAGATATAGAAATGTTAAGAAATACTCAATTAGCGCAATCTAATTTAAATTCTATATCTAATAATTTTATTATAGATTATAATATGAAATATTCACAAATAATCACTCCAAAACAATGTATAATGACACACAGTACTTGCTATTTATCGCAAACCAAAAAAATAATTCCAAAAGGAATTATAGTGCATAGTACAGGCGTTAATAATCCATATTTAAAACGTTATGCGCAACCATCAAAAGATGATAAAAATTATAATGAATTAATATCTACAATAGGCTATAATTCCATCGGAAATGATTATAACCATACCTTCCAAAAAGAAGGATATCATGCTTGGATTGGTAAATTATCAGATGATACAGTTACTTCAATTTAGACGCTGCCCTGGGATTACTAGGCATCTGGTGTTGGTTCTGGACCAAATGGTACGTGCGAAAATAATTGGATTTAGGTTATTATTTGTGAAGATGATTTAAATGATGGCAATTATTTTATACAAATTTATCAAGAACTTTGTTAGTTAATTGCATATCTTTGTTTAATTTATAAAATTGATCCATAGAAATATGTGACAATAAATGCTCAAGATGTTCCTACTATTTTAAGTCATTAGGAATGCGGTGACTTGGGAATGGGAACTAAATTTATAGATGTTAAACATTGGTTTAGTATTTATAATCATACAATGGGAAATGTTAAATTTGAAGTGCGGCGATTACTAAATTCTATTAATAATCCTACTGAAAATTTAAAGAGATCTTCCTATTTAATTATTCAACCACCATTGTTTGAACCATATGAAATAAAGATTACTGCTAAAAAAGTAAATATTAGATCTGGCCCAGGTTCTGATGAAAATATAGTCAAGACAGTAAAGAAAAATCAAACTTTAACTATATCAAAAGAACAAGATGGTTGGGGAAAAACAGAATATGGTTGGGTAAATTTAAAATATGCTCAAAAATTAAGCGAAGATTAAATCTTCGCTTTTTTATTTTCATAAGGAGGAAAACTTATGAATGATTAGAATAAACAAGTTTTAATTAATATAATAGGCGCAGTAGAAAGTGGCGGACAAATTTATGGAAAAAGAAATTATGCGTCATATGTTGCGCCATATACAAATACTACTAAAGAACATACTGTGACTTTAGGCTGGCCGCAATTTTATGGGCTATATGCACGGCAGTTAATTCAAAGAATTTAGCAAGCAGATCCTACTACATTTTCAAAATTAGATACTGCTAATATTAAAAGATTATTAGGTGTTGATTGGGTAGCTACAAGATGGCAACCTACATTAAAACAAAGAGAGGTATTAATTTCACTTATTGACTCTCCAGTAGGACATGAAATACAAGATAAAATGTTTCTTGAATACATAGAGCCTGTAATTAAAAATTGCGAAACTAATTGGACAACAGATCCAAAAGCCGTAATGATGTATTGTGAAATAAATCATCTAGGTGGAAAATCTGCGGCAACCAGAATTTTCCAAAAATGCAATAAAAATTATTCATTAAATAACATTATGAATATTTTAAAGCAAGATCAAACAGATTCTTCTAGTAATAATCAAGTTGGTGATAAAATCTTTTGGTCTAGACATGAAAAATGTTATGAATTTATAAATAAATATGCAATAAATGAGAATAAGGAGGAAAAACATATGAGTGTTAGAGTTGGTTCTGCAAGAATTGATGAAAATGGAAATATCGTTAATGGTCTTGAAGGTGATCAAAAACAATATTTCACTCCTGATTATGATGGTGAAGTATCTATGCAAGATTGGTATCTTCACTCAAAAGGTTGGTATGTTATAAGATGTAAAGATGCTGAGGCAAGAGATAAAATGGCATATGCCATGGAAGCCGCATGTAACAATCCTCATATCGGATATAGCCAAAGCAATCGCTGGACAGCACAAGATTGGTGTAGATATAAAAATAATGGCAATTATGACCCTGCCGCAATTACTGAAAATGTAAATACAGATTGCTCCGCTTTAGTTAGATTATGTGCTAGATATGCAGGAATTATTCTTGGTGATTTTTATACTGGAAATATGACTCAAGTATTTAAAAATAGTGGTCAATTTGATATTATTGATGATACTTCTATTACCAATAGCTCAGATAATCAAATGCGTGGTGATATTTTAGTTACTCGCTCTTCTGGACATACTGTGATTGTATTAGATAATGGAAAAAATATTGAGAATTTATCCAAATATAAATATGTTTATAATGGTAAAGCATATGACGATGAATTTGATCCTGAATTTTATGCAAATAAATATTCCGATCTAAAAGCTGCTTTTGGAAATAATGCTGATGCATTACTGCAACATTGGGTTGAATACGGCAAACAAGAAGGCAGAATTGCCAAAGAAGTAAAGTATATCTATAATAATGTCGATTATACCGCAGAATTTGATCCTCAATTTTATGCTGATAAATATGAAGATCTAAAGAATGCTTTTGGCTACAATGCCGATCAATTATTAAACCATTGGGTAAACTATGGTAAAAATGAAGGTAGAATTGCTAAAGAGGGAACCGCACCTATATAGAAAGAAGATCCAGTAGAAGAGAATAAGGTCATAGCTATTGGAACGGCAAAATCTGATATGACCGTGCGCACAGCAAGTAATTCTAAAGGAAAAGTTTTAGGATACATCAAAAGAAATACTGAAGTTAAGATTTACGAACAATTATCTAATGGATGGTTAAAGATTGAATATCCAAAATCTGACAATGGTTTTGCATATGTTTCCAATCGAAATAATCAATATTTTACCATTTCTGATAAGAGTGAATTTCCTTACGTTGTAAGAATTACTGCAAATGCTCTTTATGTGCGCGCAGCTGCTACTCAAAATAGCGCGATTAAGGGTATTGTACATCAAAATGAAAAATATTCAATTTCAGCTATTGAAAATGAAATATGGGGAAAATTGGTTTCAGGATTAGGGTATATCTCTATGAATTATGCTGAGAGGGTGTAATTATGGAAGAACAATTAACAAAAAAAGAAATTAGAAAAGATAAGCAAAAATCTAAATCTTCAGAATTCTCTAAAGTTTTAATTAAATAGGAATCTGCTTTAATTTGGGTTATAACAGTATCTTTTATTATTCTTGCTTTTGTATGTGTTAAAAATGCTTATTTTGGAGAATTACCATGGTTAACCGCAATGGTTGGATTACCTTGGACCGCATATGCAGTAAGTCAAGCTTTTTATTATAATAAAGCTAAAAAAGAAAATACTAAAGGCGGTATTAAATATGAATCAACCATGGCTGAATTAACTTCAGATTTAGAGCAAGAAAAGGCTGCTTTCTTTGCTAATATAGAAAACAATGAAGAAATAAAAGGATAATTTTTAAGCTCCAGAGATTTTTTTAATCTCTGGAGCTTTTTTTGTTTATTGCATTATTGACAAAATTAAAAAAATGTGTTATAATATAAATGAAGTAAAAAATCGAGGTAAATTTATTTATGTGGATTTGGAAAAAGAAACCGCCATAGGATGAAAATCATCCTTTATATGGTGTATGTTATTGGCATATTGGTACAGATGATGGATGGTTAAGATGTAAAACACATTAGGAATATATTGAATATGCAATTACATGTGAAATTTTAAAAAGGATGGGATATATTGAATGGCAGAAATAAATAAAATTATTGAGAATTATGGCGTACAAGATATTAAAACTCTTGAAGGTATAGAAGCAATCCGCCTCAGACCTGGAATGTATATCGGATCAACTGGACCTGAAGGAGTTAAACAAATAACTTTGGAAATTATTTCTAATGCAGTTGATGAATATCTTAATGGTTATTGTACAAGTTGTTCAATTTATATTGGTGAAGATGATGATATAACCATTATTGATAATGGCCGAGGAATTCCATTTGGAAAAGCAAAAGATGGTTCTGAAACTCTAATTAATATCTTTACAAAATTACATACTGGCGCAAAGTTTGATAGTGATGGAAAAACTGGATATAATACTTCTGGAGGTATGAATGGTGTTGGTGCAAAAGCAACTAATGCGCTTTCATATTTCTTTAATGTTAGTTCCGTAAGAGACGGTAAAGAAGCCATTGCAACATTTCAAAAAGGTAAGAATACTTATTTTGAAATACGTGATTGGAAAAATCCAGATCATCCGCATGGAACTAAAATTGATTTCATGCCAGATGAAGAAATTTTTAAAGAGGGTATTACTCTTGATTATAACGCATTAAGAAAACAACTTCAAGAGTTAGCTTATTTATCTCCTGGTTTAGTTTTTCATTTTAAATATAAAGATAAGGATATGGAAGATATTTCTTCTAAAAACGGTATCCTTGATTATATTGAAGATTTAAATAAAAATAAAAATGTTCTAACTTCAGTATTTTATGCTGAAAATTTAGAGAATAGAATTGGTGTTAAATTGGCTATGACTTATAATGACTCTTATGTAGATACTTATAAGTTATATACAAATTCAATTCCAAATACAAGTGGAACACATTTAACTGGTTTTAGAACTGCATTAACTCAGCAAATTAATGCATATGCAAAAGAAAATAAACTATTAAAAGAAAAAGACGCGAATATTACAGGTGATGAACTTAAAGAAGGTTTAACTTTAGTTTTAAGTTTTATTATGCCTGATCCAGTATTTTCTGGTCAAACAAAAGAAGTTCTTTCCAGTAGCGAAGCAAGGACCGCAGTTCAAAGATTAACTTCAGCATCTTTAAAAGAATGGTTAGATACTCATCCAAAAGATGCAAAAACTATTATTGATAAGGCTCTTTTGGCTCGTGCAGCTAGGGAAAAGGCAAAGAAGGCTAAGGAAACTGTTCGTAAACAGGATACAAAGAAACGTGCGGTGCTCCCTGGTACGCTCGCAGATGCCAGCTCAAAAGATCGTAGCAAGTGTGAAGTATTTATCGTGGAAGGACGGTCGGCAGCAGGGTCAGCCAAAGAGGCGCGTAATAGAGGGACTCAAGCGATTCTACCAGTCAGGGGTAAAATTCTTAATACTTTAAAGACAGATCTTCACAAAGCATTACAAAATCAAGAAATTAATTCAATGATTGACGCTTTTGGACTGGAAATTAAAGATGGTAAAGTTATCGTAGATGAAAGTCGCCTAAGGTATGGAAAAATCATCGTAACAGCTGATGCAGACGTCAAGGTAAAATCGGCGTATGAAAGACTTTGCGTTTAATCAAACGGGTATTATTTGGACAAAGTACATTTATGTGATATGTACATCTCTCATATAATGATGAGAGAATAAGAATAATGCTAACGGGGAAGCCTAAGTTCAATAGAATATGGTAATCCCGTGGGAAACAAATATTAATCCTGTTCTCTTAATAAAAAATAGGAGAATAATAAAATGATAGGAATATATAAAATTACAAAAATATCTACTGGAAAAAGCTATATCGGTTAGTCAAATGATATAGAAAGACGTTTTAAAGAACATCAAACCAAAGGCAAAACTAGTAGAATTCCTGTAGATATAGCAATTAAAAAATATGGTATAAATGCTTTTACTTATGAAATATTAGAAGAATGTTCTTTAAATAAATTAAATGAAAAAGAAGAATATTGGATAAAATATTATAATACTGTTTAGAATGGTTACAACTGTTCTATTGGTGGAAATTAGCAATCAATAGGAGAGAATAATGGAAGAGCAAAACTAACTGAACAAGATGTTATAAAAATAAGAAAAGCTTATGCTAACCATAAAAAACAAAAAGATATATATAAAGAATTTCAAAATATAATTTCTTTTGGAACTTTTCAAAATATATGGCAAGGAAAATCTTGGTCATATATTATGCCAGAAGTTTATACAAAAGAAAATAAAGAATATTATATATATCAAAATAGTAAAGGTAGTAATAGTACAACAGCAGCTTTTACAGACGAAGAAATTATATAGCTTCGTACAAGATATATTAATGAAACTGCTGCTCAAATATATAAAGACTACAAAAATAGAATATCTTATCAAGCTTTTCAAGAAATTTTATGGGGAAGAAGATATAAAAATCTTCCTATCTATAAAAAGAAAGAAAAAAAATGGATTAATATTTGAACCTGTATCGACTATCCCTCAAGCCTTTTGGGCGAGGGAGTAGGGGTGCTATTGATACGCACTTCGAAATGGTCTCCTATAAATAATTATTTATAGTAAAAGATAGTCAATGCTTATGGAAACATAAGATTTACATGTGATGGAAGCCATATTCGCATTCTTTTTCTTACATTTATCTGGAAGTTTGCACCCTGGCTTATTGAAAAAGGTTATATTTATGCAGCAGTACCTCCTCTTTATAAAGTTACTATGGGAACTAAATTTAAATACCTAAAAGATGACGCTGCACTTGAAGAATTTAGAAAGCAAACTACACGTACCTTTGAATTAGGTAGAATGAAGGGACTTGGAGAAATGTCGGCAGAAGAGCTGGCTGAAACGGTCATGAATCCAGAGACGCGTACATTAAAACAAATTACTATGGAAGATTTAGAAGAAGCATCTACGACTTTCATTAATCTTATGGGCGAAAGTGTTTCTGGTCGTAAAAAATTTATTGAAGAAAATGCTTGGAGGGCAAATGTAGATGTCTAATCTTAGTTATAATGAATTAAAAGAAGCTTTTGAGAGAACTAAACAGATAGAAGGAGAATACTCAGAAATGAGTATTCTTCGTCCACAACCAGGAGATATTATAGTTGCATACTTTAATTTTAATGAAATTGATGTTGAACAAGCCGTACAAATGCATAAAACATTAACTCAAGTTATGCCTGAACAAGTATCGGTAGTTACAATGCCAGATGCATGTATTTTGCTCGATTATGATGAAGAACACTATATTGAAGAAATGCTTTTTCAAATGCGCACTAATTTAAAGCATGACACATATGTTGAGGCTCTCCGCGCCGAACTTGCAAAGATTGACGGGGATGATTGTAAATGATCTACCATATCTATTGTGATGGAAGTGCTAACCCAAACCCAGGTCCTGGCGGGTTTGGGGTGATAGTACTTGACAACACCGAAAATTTTGTGTATAATTTATATAGAGAGTCAAGTGAAAACACAACAAACAATCGAATGGAATTGCAAGCTATTCTATATTGTCTAAAAAATTATGGAATTAAAGAAGAAGATGAATTTCTTTGGAATATAGTATATAGCGATAGCGCTTATGCAATTAATACTTATACAAATTGGATGTTCACTTGGGCACAAAATTCTTGGATTAAATCAGATGGATCATTAGCGGATAATCTTGATATAATCCAAGAATTTTATGATTTATGGATGAACGGATTTAGAATTAAATTAGAAAAAGTAAAAGGACATTCTAATAATAAAGGGAATATAATTGCAGATAAAGTAGCGGCTGGTAAGTTCCCCTATATAGAAGTAAAGGAATGGTTAAAAATAAATGAATGAAAATATTATATTAACACCAATAGTAGGAGAAGTTGAACAAAGTTTTCTTGATTATAGCGTTAGTGTAATTACAGATAGAGCGATCCCAAGCGCAGAAGATGGGTTAAAACCAGTAGCTAGAAGAATCCTTTGGGACATGTATGACAAAGGGTACTTAAATAATAAAAAGTTTGTTAAGTGCGCTCAGCCTGTCGGAGATACAATGGGTAGATTTCATCCACACGGAGATTCATCTATATATGGCGCATTAGTCTGGCTTTCACAACCTTGGAATATGAGATATCCATTAATTGATTTTCATGGAAATAATGGATCAAGAGATGGAGACGAACCTGCCGCATATCGTTATACTGAATGTAAATTATCAAAATTAGCCGAAGAAACTCTTGCAAATATTAAAAAAGATTGTGTAGATTGGCAAAATGCTTATACTGATGAAGAGCAAGAACCAATTTATTTACCAGGTTTGGTACCAAATCTTTTAATTAATGGTACTTCTGGAATTGCAGTAGCTATGGCATGTAGTTTTGCACCACATAATTTAAATGAAATTATGGATGCAATTATTCATGTTGTTAATAATCCAGATTGTGAATGTAAAGATCTTTTACAATTTGTAAAAGGTCCTGATTTTCCTACTGGTGGATTAGTTATTAATAAAGATGAATTGGCCACAGCTTATCTCACCGGTAAAGGTCGAGCAAGAATTAGAGGAGAATATACTATTGAAACTTCTGGAGGAAGAGATTCTATTGTATTTACGTCTATTCCATATAAAGTTTCAAAAGAAGATCTAATTATTGATATTGATAAAAGATGCGAAGCTGGTGAGTTTACTGGTATTAGCGCAATTCGAGATGAATCGAATTCTTTAGGAGTTCGATTTGTTATTGAACTAGAAAAAGGAACTTCAACAGAATCTATTATTTCTAAGTTATTTAAATTAACCAATTTAGAGACTACATATAGTTTTAATCAAGTAGCTCTTTATGGAAAAAATCCAAGATTATTTAATTTAAAACAACTTATTGAAATTTATATTGAACATCAGAGAGATGTTTTATTAAAAAGAACAGAATTTGATCGTAAAAAGGTAGAAGCACGACTTCATATTTTAGCTGGTTTATTAAAAGCACTTGATGATATTGATAATATTATTAAATTAATTAAAGAATCTGAGAGTGCAGCAAAAGCGAAAGAAAAATTAATTCAACTAAAAGGTTTTTCTGAAGCTCAAGCAAAAGCTATTCTTGATATGAAGTTAAGCAAATTGGCTAATCTTGAAAAGATTGAAGTTCAAAATGAATATGATGAAAAGACTGAAGAACTTCATAAGTTAAGTGCAATTATTTTAAATCCTGTTCCTGAATTAATTAAACTTTTTAAAGAGTTGAAAGATAAGTATGGAGATGCTCGCCGCACAACAATTACTCAAGTAGCTACAACAAAGGAAGAAAAAGAAATTGAATTTGTTGAACCAGAGAAATGCGTTGTTGTATTAACAGAAGCTGGAACCGTAAAGAGAGTACCAACAAGTGTTTTCCGCACTCAGAAGCGAAATGGTAAGGGTGTGAAAACACAAGAAGATATTACTTCAGCAGTAATTAGAACAAATACTATTGATCAACTAATGATTTTTACTAACCAAGGTCGTATGTATAGACTATTGGTAAATGATATTCCAGAAGGAAATAACTCAGCAAAAGGAACTTCAATAAAATCATTAGTAGCTATGGAAACTGGTGAAAATCCTACTATAATTTATTCAATTTATAGAGATACAACTGATAATTTTGTATTATTTGTAACTAAAAATGGTGTTATTAAAAAGACTAATCTTGAGGAATATATAAACACCAAGAAAAAAACTGGTATTGGAGCTATAAGTTTGCGGGAAGGTGATTCATTAGCCGCAGCCACATTAATTGATGCAAATTCTCAATTAATGATTATAACTCATAAAGGTTATGTATTAAGAATTAAATCATCAGACGTATCACCCTCTTCTCGTATGACTATTGGAGTTAAAGGTATCAGTCTTACTGATGATGATTATGTGGTTGCCGCACTTCCCATTAGAAATCCAAGTGATTTCTTAGCATTATTTACTGCTGATGGATGTGGAAAAAAGATTAGTCCAACAGACACATTAGTGCAAAATCGTGGTGGACGAGGCGTACAATGTTATAAAGGAAATAGTTATATAACTTGTGCGGCAATGGTAGAGGATAGTGATTCTATTTTACTTTGTGGAGATACAAATTCAATTTGTATATCTGCGACAGACGTTCCTTTGTTGGGCAGAGCAACGCAAGGAAATGCCATGATGAAGGGTAATAAAATTATTTCTGCCACAAAAGTTTAAATTGTAGGGAAAAGGTTGATACCTTTTCCCTTTTTGGAGTTATATTATGATTGAAAATAAAAAGTATTTTATAGATCAAATAAATTCATCTAAAGCTAATAAAATGACAGCCCTATATCATTATTCTGGTCAAGGTTTTAAAAAGGCAAAAATTAATTTAGGCATTTTCCGCAAATCAGATAATTTAATGGTTGGAGTTTTATAGTTTGGATGTTCATTTTAGGATAACATTAGATTGGATAGATACGTAAAAGAACCAATTAAAAAAGAAGAATATCTTGAATTGAATAGATTTAGTATGGCTGATAGTGAAGGAAAAAATTCAGAGAGTTAGGCAATTTCTCTTGGTTTAAAATGGATTAAATAGAATATGCCTGAGATAAGACTAATAGTTTCATATGCCGGCCGCAAAGAAGGCAACTATGGATATATTTATCAAGCCACAAATTGGGAATATTTGGGCTACTTTCTCTCTAATGGATTTTGGTTTTTAGATGGTATAGAATTACATTAGGTTACAGTTTGGTTTAGATATAATAAACATTGTAATACTAGTTTGGGATATATAGAAGGTTTATGTGATCATTATAAAGATGTGCGGCGAACCGTTACCAAATAGTTTATATATATTCAACGTTTAGATAAAAGTTTAACTGTTGCTTCACCGGTATTACCATATCCTAAACCAAGCACTGATTATCCAATTAAAACCAAAGAAGTTATTTATAAACAAAATGATGAAGTATTTAATAATCCAATAATTGAACGTCCTAAAAATGTTGAATATTATTATGTAAAAGATAAATATTTATTTACTAAGCGCACACTACAAAAGAATGGAATATTACCAAAAGAAGAGAATTCTGCTATAATGTATAAAAATATTGCTATGTATGATGCTGGTGGTCATTTAGAAGCATTATATAATAAAATTAGTGATATAAAAATTGAAGGTATGTGCGCTCGCAGTATTAGAAGAGCAATTTCTGAAAACCATATTTATAAATAGAAATGGTTTAAACTTTATAATGAAGAGCCAGAAGAAGAAATAGATGTACCATATATTGCAGTATTTGATGAAATACCATTTGCTTCTTTATCAGAAATTGCAAGATATTTAGGTATTTCAAGACAGGCTGTTCAACAAGCATAGAAAAGACACAGTAAATAGATTTTAAATTAGCCAATAATATGGATTGATTGAATATATTAAAAAAATATAGTATAATATTTATAGGTAAGAGAAAAAGGAGTAAAAAGAATGGATATTCGCAATATCATAAAAGAAGGATACTTAGATCCAATAGAAGAGATGAAAGATCTTATCATTTATTTAAATGAGGCCACTCGTCTATATGATTTAGGTACACCAGTGATTTCTGATCGTCGCTGGGATGATAAGTATTATCGACTTGTAAAATTAGAGAAAGAAACTGGAACCATTCTTCCCAATTCCCCCACTCAGTCAATATATTTCGAAGTCAAAGATCGACTCGACAAAATTAAACATGAACACCTTATGCTGTCTTTGGATAAGACTAAAGATGTAGAAGCTGTTAAGTCTTTCCTCGGCAGTCGAGATTGGGTAGCGATGGGTAAAATGGACGGTTTAACCTGTTCTCTTACCTATGAAAATGGTGAGCTGGTTCGCGCAGAAACTCGAGGAAATGGTGAAGAAGGAGAAGATATTCTCCATAATGCACGAGCAAATCTTACTATACCAAACCATATCCCTTATAATAAAAGAGTTGTAATTGATGGAGAAATAATTTGCACTTACGATGAATTTGAGAATTGGAAAGATGAATTTAAAAATCCTCGTAATTTTGCTGCTGGCAGTATTAGGTTACTTGATTCGCATGAGAGCCGAGATAGATTTTTAACTTTTGTAGCATGGGATGTTATAGAGTTTATTGAATTGCCACATTTTATTGATAAGCCGCACACATTGGTCCGTCAATTAGGAAAAGTAGAAGACTGGGGATTTAATACCCCTGCCATGTTTTGGAATGCCACTTGTTCAACAGCATCTGTAGAAGAGGCAATTGATCATATTATAGGTCAATCTCAAGAACTTGGTTATCCAATAGATGGAGTAGTTTTTAAATTTAATGATCTCGACTTGCGCGAGTCTCTTGGTTATACTGCACATCATTTCAACAATGCTATTGCGTTTAAGTTTTTTGATGAACTATATGACACAAGATTAAGACATATTACGTGGACTATGGGAAGAACTGGAGTTTTAACTCCTGTGGCAGTATTTGACCCAATAGACGCAGATGGTTCTACAATTGAGCGAGCATCTTTACATAATGTAAGTGTTATGAGAGAACTTTTAGGCGATTGCGCATATGTTGGAGAACCGTTGAAAGTTTACAAAGCAAACCAAATTATTCCACAAATTGCGGAAGCTGGACCGCACTATGATTATGGATATGTAATTTCTCATGGTGGAGTATCTGCCAATGATGTTATTGAGCGGTGTCCAGTGTGCGGCGGGGACGTTGCAATTCGAGATAATGATGGCGTTCAGATTTGTGTTTGCGAAAATCCAGCTTGCGAAGGAAAACTTATTAATCGACTTGACCACTTTTTTGGAACCAAGGGACTAAATGCTAAGGGGATTTCCAGAGCAACTTTTGAAAAGTTAATTGATTGGGGTTGGTTAGTTAATATTTGTGATATATATAACCTTAATGCCCACATTGATGAATGGGTAAAAAAACCTGGTTTTGGAAAAAAATCTGTAGAAAAGATTTTAAATTCAATTAAAGAAGCCTCAACCAATGTTCCTTGGGAAAAATTTCTATGTGCGCTTGGCGTTCCTCTTATTGGATCAACTGTTTCTAAAGAGTTAGGTAAAATATTTCATTCTTGGGGAGAATTTAAATTAGCAATTCTTCAAGGATATAAATTTTATGATTTACCTAATTTTGGAATTGAAAAACATAATGCTATTATGAATTTTAACTATGATGAAGCTAATGCTTTAGCTGAATTTTATATAAAATTAGCAGATGACCAAAAAATTGTGGAAGCCGAAAAAGAATCGTTGAAAAAAATTTTTGAAGGAAAAGTATTTGTAATTACTGGCAAATTAAAAACATTTAAAAATAGAACTGAGTTACAAGCTGATATTGAAAAACATGGCGGAAAGGTAACAAGCTCAGTTTCTAAAAATACAAGTTATTTAATTAACAATGATAAAACTTCTACTTCTGCAAAAAATATGGCTGCGCAGAAGCTGAATATCCCAATAATTTCAGAAGCTGATTATAAAGAAATGTCCTTGCAATTTTGAAAAATTTTTAATATAATATAAATGTAAGTAAGGAATACAACTTATGACAAAGCGAGAGTGCAGAAGGATCGCGCAGAAAATAGCCGATCTTGAAATTCAACTTCAAAAATCAACAGATTAGATTGAAAATATAAAAATTCAAAATAAAATATCAAAAATCTGTAGCTCATTTACTGATATTGAATCAATGATGCAGATAGATGAGATGGTTCAAGAAATTATAAAAAACTCTTGACTTTATAAAAATTTTTTAGTATAATGTTTTCATAAGCAAAAGGCTTAAAAACAAAAAATTATTTATCTATTTAAAGGAGAAAAAAGTTATGGCAATGAGTGAAAATTCTAAAAAGGTTTTTAATTATTTGAAGACTATTAATGGTGAAAATGTTACTGCTGCAGATGTGGCAGAAGCGCTTGGCCTTGAGAAGAGACAGGTTGACGGTATCTTTACCGCAATTCAGCGTAAGTCCTATGGTGTTCGTACTCCTGCTGAGATCGAGCTTGAGGATGGAACTCATAAGGCTGTGAAGTTCTTATCCCTTACTCCTGCTGGGATGGCTTACGATCCAAACGCCGAGGAAGAAGCCTAATTATAACTTAGTAATTAAGGGGTAAGTGAAAACTTACCCCTATTTTTGCATATAATGATATTTTTAATTATAGGTATTTTATTAGCTGCGGCAGGATTCGCAATTTTTATAGTTACGACTAAAGAAAGCGAAGTAGCTATGCGAGCATGTTTAGATAATAAAGAAAAGGCTTAGTATTGGTTAGATAAATCAAAACATGCTGAAGAAGAGTATAATGATTATCATCAAGAATCATTAAGATTATATGGTGAAATAGGTGCTTTATCAGATTCCTTAGAAACAATGAAGGCTTAGGCTGATGATTCTATAAAATCATATCATGATACCATTTATAACGCTATGGTATAGAATTTTGATGAAGAAGCCGCAAAAGAATCTGAATATTATCAAAAACAAATCGAAGAATATAAACAACATTATCAACAAGTAATAGCTGACATGTCCGCAGATATAACAAAATATGGTCAAACCGCAAAACAAATTGCTGCTGAAATTGATGACTTAAAAAGCAAACAAAATGCGGCGGTAGAAGCCAATAAAAGATCTTTGGAAATGGAAACTAAATAGGATTTTTATAGATTAAATATCCCCGAGGAAGATTTATTAGAAGTTAAAAAACTTAGAGAAATTATGCCATATCTAAGAGATAAAACAACTTTGAATAAAGTTATTTATAAAATATATTATGAAAATCCTACTAATGATTTAATTGGCCGCGTTGTTGGTAATAAAACATGTGGAATTTATAAAATAACAAATATTTTAAATGGCATGTGTTATGTTGGATAGACTGTTAATTTTGCGGATCGTTGGAAGCAGCACATTAAACGTGGTGTTGGCGCAGACCCAGTGACACAAAATAAATTATATCCAGCTATGCAAAAAGATGGAGTTTAGAATTTTACATTTGAAATAATAGAAGAATGTCCTTAGTCTAAACTCAACGAACGTGAACAGTATTGGCAAGATTTCTTTGAAGCTAAGAAATTTGGGTATAGTATTCGATAAAGGTGACAAATATGATGATTAAAATTTTTACAACTAACAAAAATGGAAAAATTGAAATTTCTCCAGAAGAATTAAAAAAATTATTAGATGAATCCTATTGGGAAGGTTATAATTCAAAAAGTAATTCATGGACATATACCAGTCCTCTTGTTAGTCCATATTTTTACACTACAACTGCTTCTGGAGTGACTATTTCAAATAATAACACTAATACTACAACAGATAGTGTAACAATTGATGCATCAAAAATAACTCTTTAATTGAGGTGAATCATGTATATGTATCAAATTATTGGTCCTCGTGGAAGCGGAAAAACAAACAAGTTAATGCAACTTGCTAAAGATAATGATGGAATTTTAGTATGCGCAAATCCTGACGCCATGCGAGTTAAATCATATGATTATGGTTTAATTGGATTTGATATAATTTCTTATACAGATTATGTAAAACATCGTTATGATAATCACAAATCAATCTTTATAGATGAAATTGATACTTTTGTAAAATCATTAGGTTTAAATTTAAACGGTTATACTCTAACCATTGGAGATTAGTATGAAATTTGAAAATTGTAAAGTATTTAATATAGAAGGCGCAATTCGTGGTATGCGCAATCCAAAAAATAGCTGGCATTTAAGTGACAGTTATTTTAATATCATTGATGATTATGATGAAGGCGTTTTAGATGTTGCAGACGCTTGGATTAAGTATTTTGATCCAGATTTACCATTTGATGATGATAAATGGAAAGAATATTCAGAAGCTCAAGAAAAATGGATAAGCTATCTTTTAAAAAATGGTATTTTATCAGAGGATAAAAATTATCAATATAAAGAAGTTGCATTTATTGGTCCAAAAGATATGAAATTAGCACAACAACTGATTTCTGGTGGATCTGAGCATAGAAAATTTTTACGTCAGATCTTTATAAGTGTTGATATTACCGCTCCATTATTTTGGTTTAAAGAATTTGACACATATAAAGTAGCCACTACGGCCAATAGCACAAGCACAATGCATAAATTAACATCTAAGCCAATTACTATTGATTGTTTCGAAACAGGAGATTATGACCCTGATTTAAAATTTTGTATGACTGAAGAAGACCCAGAAGGTTTTCCGATTAAAGATCATATTGATAGTACGATTTGGTTTCTTGAAAATTTACGGCAAAAATATATTGAAACAAACGATAAGAGATATTGGAAAGAACTTGTGCGCTGGCTACCTGATGGATGGTTACAAACTCGTACATGGACCGCAGACTATGAGACATTGAGAAGAATTTATCATCAGCGGAAAGATCATAAATTAACAGAGTGGCATCAGTTTTGTGATTTTATTAAAACTCTGCCATATGCAGAAGAACTTATTATTATAGACTAATAAATCCTTTAGTTGAATTTTCTAATAAAATTTGTTATAATTATATTAGAAAATAAAGAAAGGGTTTTCAAAATGAAACAAGAATTTTTAGATTTTTTGAACAGTTTAATGGAAGCAGCACCAGATGTGGTTGAAGAGAAGATGTCGGATAATATTAAGAAATATATTGAAACCCTATCTGGAACAGAGAGTGACAAGCCTATTATTACTGATAATGGAAAGGTCGTTCTCGATTATATGCAGAAGACTGATATGCCAATGATGAAAGCGAAAGATATTGGCGATGGATTAATGATTTCAAGTAGAAAAGTTTCTGGATCATTAAGAAAATTAGTAACCGATGGATTTGTGGAGAAAGTTGGTCAGGATCCTGTAATTTATGCTTTAACTGAAAAAGGAAAAAATTTTAAGATTGATTAAGGAGAAAATATATGAAGAAGAATATGATTAATAGTGTACATATTGAAGGTATGTTATATTCTCATAGCTTGGAAGCAAAAGTAACAGGAGAAACCTCCAAAAATCCTGGAACTCCATATATTTCAGGAACTATTGATATTGTAACTGATGATGCATGTACAAATGTAGTTTCTGTACATTATACATATGCAACTCCAGTATATGGAGCATCTGGAAAGACAAATCCCAATTACGCAATCTTATCAGATATTATTAATGGTAAGGTAAAGAATATTACTGAGCATGGTATTGAAAATGCTCAGAGACTACGTGTTGATTCTAATATTGGATTAAATGAGTTTTATTCCGATCGTAATGGAGAAGAGGAATTAGTAAGCGTTAAACGTAATGAAGGTGGTTTTATTCATCTTGTAACAAAGATTGATACTGATGAAAAGAAGCGTAACATGTTTAAGACCGATATGGTAATCACTGGTGTTACTCATGTTGATGCTGATGAAGAGAGAAATCTTCCCGAGAAGGTAACTGTTAGAGGCTGCATTTTTGATTTTAGAAATGCAATTTTACCAGTTGAATTCAGCGCAACCAGTCAGGGCGCTATGAATTATTTTGAAGGACTTGGTGTTTCTAGTAAGAATCCAGTATTTACTTGCGTTTGGGGTAAAGAGGTTGCAACAACCATTACTCGTACAATCACTGAAGAGTCTGCATTCGGTGAGCCTCTTGTTCGTGAAGTAAATAGCACTCGTAGAGATTTTGTAATTACTGGCGCGGCAAGTGAACCATATGAGTGGGATGATGAAACCACGATTACCGCAGCAGAATTAACAAAGGCAATGACTGATCGTCAGACTTATCTTGCGGCAATGAAGCAGAGACAGGATGAGTATAAGTCTTCTCAGAATAAGAGTGTCGCAGAAGCTCCTAAGGCCGGCGGATTTAATTTCTAATCCGCCCCCGCAAGGGAATAATACCAAAGGAGGAATAAAAAATGGGTAATTCGTTATTAGAGATTCAACCACATAAAGTAAGTCGAGACTTAAAAGGATATTCAGTATTCTTTTATGGCGAGCCTAAATCAGGAAAAACAACCACGGCCGCACATTTCCCAGGAGCATTACTTTTAGCCTTTGAAAAAGGTTATAATACAATCCCTGGCATTATGGCTAAACCTATTAACTCTTGGTCTGAATTTAAAAAGACTTTAAGAGAATTGAAGGATCCCTAGGTCCAAGAGGTATTTAAAACAGTAGTAATTGATACTGCTGATATTGCTTATTCTCTTTGTGAAAAGTGGGTTTGCCAACAAGAAAGTAATGAAAAGAATGATTACACGACTATTGGAGATATTCCATTCGGCAAAGGATATAAATTAGCTGAGAAGGAATTTGATGAGTGCTTGCGGGCAATCATTCAAATGGATTATGGTCTTGTAATTATTAGTCATAGCATTGATAAAACTTTTACCGATGAAAAAGGTAAAGAGTTTAATCAGATCGTTCCTACTCTTGATAGTAGAGGTCGTAAAATTTGCGAGCGTGCTTGCGATATTATCGGATATGCTCGTGAAGTTGAGGATGAAAATGGCAAACAGGTTCGTCTTTTCTTGAGACAAACTAATAGATTTGTAGCAGGTTCTCGTTTTAAATATATGCCTGACTCCATTTTATTTACTTATGATAATCTGGTCAGTGCAATTCAAGAAGCCATTGATAAAGAAGCTGCTGAACATAATGGATCTTATGTAACTTCTCAGGCAAGCAATCTTGAAAAGATTACTACTGAATATGATTTTAATGGTTTGATGGAGGAGTTTCAAGCTATTGTTAGTAAGTTAATGGAAAATCAAAGCCCCACAATGGCTGCGAAAATTACAAAGATTGTTGAAACTCATCTTGGTAAAGGTAAAAAGGTTGGAGATATTACTCCAGATCAAGCTGCAGATCTTGATTTGATTGTTTATGATTTAAAGCGGCTATAATAAACCTTATATTTTAACCCAGAGATCGAGATCTCTGGGTTGTTTTTATTATAAAAATATGATATAATATATAGAGAAAGGAGGAGTATTATGGCACATTATGTGAAATGTTATTATTGCGGTAAGCAATTTGATAGAGATAAAGAACCTTGTGTTCAAATTCCAAACATAAGACGATATGCTCATAAATCTTGCCAGCTGGAAGAAAATATTCCTCCAGAAAGAAAAGATCAAATTCAATTAGAAGAATATGTAAAAAAACTTTTTAAAATGGATTATGTTCATCCAAATGTACAAAAACAGATAAATGAATATATTTCACAAAAAGGTTTTACTTATTCTGGCATTTATAAAACATTATTTTATTATTTTGACATTTGCCGCAATCCAAACAAATTTTTGTCAAACCCAACAATTGCGATAGTTCCCTATATTTATCCTCAAGCAAAAGAATATTATTATAAATTATATCAAGCGTATGAATTAAATAAAAATAAAGATATTAAACAGTCCAAAGAAACTATTGTTAAAATTCAAATTCCAGAGCGAAAGCCTATGCACAAACGTGATTTATTTACATTCTTAGATGAAGAGGTGGAAAATGACTTATAAAGAATTTGGAAATTGGTGTAATAAACATGCGGCAGATGGTTGTTGGCCTCTCTCAGTTGCATTAACATGTTGTGAAGAATATGCTAAAGTTCTTCAATTGCCATTTTTTAAAAGACGTAAAAAATTAAAAGAAGATATTCCAGAAGAATTTGAAGAAATTGTTGAGATTAATGATAATCACTACAATTTAAGGGGGTCGTGTGTGAATGGCAAGTAAATATGTTGATGTAACCAGTATTATGCAGGTAATTGGATGCGTTTATAATCATCCTCAACTTCTGGATTTTACTGATAAATATACAATTACTGACGAAGATTTTCCTGATGAATTTCATCGTATTGCTTTTGGTGCAATTTATAAGATTTATGAGCTTGGCGCAGAAAAAATTACTCTTGAAAATATTGCCGACTTTTTAAGCAGTCGTCCAAAAGCAGAAGCAGTATTTAAAAATTATAAAGGAAATGAATGGTTAGTAAAAGTTTCTGAAGCTGCGATACCTGATGCTTTTGATTATTATTATAGTCGATTAAAAAAAATGTCTTTACTTCGTGCTTATGATAATCATGGAGTAAATGTTGAAGATATTTACGATCCAGATAATATTCTTGATGTGAAGAAAAAACAACGTCAAGAGGAATGGCTGGATAATTCAACATTAGAAGATATTGCTAATAAAATTGATGCTAAAATTGATGCCATTCGCGCACAATATGTAAATGATCAATTTGGAGAGGCATATCAAGCTGGTGATGGAGTTTTTGAATTAATTGAAAGACTTAAAGAGTATCCAGAAGTAGGAGTACCGCTTTATGGTCCACTTATTAATACAGTTACGAAAGGCGCAAGATTAAAGAAGTTTTATTTGCGCTCAGCCCCCACTGGAATCGGCAAGTCTCGTACAATGGTTGCGGATGCGTGTTATATTGCATGTAATCGAATTTATGACGAAATTTTTGGTTGGATTAAGAATGGCACATGCGAGCCTACATTATATATCACAACTGAGCAAGAGAAAGAAGAAGTTCAAACAATGATGTTGGCTTTTCTTTCAAATGTAAATGAGGAGCATATTATTGATGGAAAATATCAAGGAGATGAAGAAGAAAGAGTATTGGAAGCTGCGAAGATTCTCCAAGATGCCCCGCTCTATATTGAGGAACTACCTGACTTCTCGTTACAAGACATAGAAGATAAGATTAAGAAAAATGTCCGTGATCATGACATTAAATATGTCTTCCATGACTATATTCATACTTCCCTCAAAATCCTTGAAGAAATTACTCGGAGAAGCGGAGGTATTAAGCTTAGAGAAGATAATGTTTTGTTCATGCTCTCCATTCGCCTTAAAGATTTATGTAATAAGTACGGAATCTTTATTATGTCCGCAACTCAGCTAAATGCTGATTATCAAGTTTCTCAAACCCCTGATCAGAACTTATTAAGAGGGGCTAAATCAATTGCAGATAAAATTGATTTTGGTTCAATTCTTTTGGGAGTAACGCAAGAAGACATTGAAGCATTACAACCAATATTATCAGCAAATACATTTGATACTCCTAATTTAAAATTGTCTGTTTATAAAAATAGACGAGGAAGATGGAAAGGAGTATTGTTATGGTGTAAAGCTGATTTAGGATGTTGTAGAGTTAAACCAATGTTCTGCACATCATATCAATATGAAATTCAAACAATAGAAGATTTAAAAATTTTAACTGAAGAACCAAGTGCGTTCGAGGAGGATTAATATGCCAAAGAAAAAGATTCAGAGAGAGCAGGAAACAGAATTTTACGATCAAAAAGAGACTGTTGGAGATTATCCAAAAAAGAATTATAAAATGACAAAAGCCCAAAAGAAAGAGAATCAGCGTCACAAACCGCCAACATTAAATGTAACTTCTGCAAAAACAAAAGTTTATTATGCGAAAAAGCCATTAGATAAATATGGCGATCCATTTGAGTATAAAATGTCAAAAGAAACGGCAAATGAATTACTCAAAGAGTGCCCAACTTCAATTAGACCAGAACAGTATCTTTGCGATATTATAAATGACGAATACGGTCTTCGAGGCTGGTGTCAGAGAGTTATTATTGAGGCATAAAAATGAAAGATTACAACAAAACAGAAATACGAGAAAGTTTAACACTTGATAATATTTTTGATTTGTTGCAGGAGTGGGGCGGAGATCCCGAATACACATCATTCGGGATTATCTGCGCAACTATTTGTCATAATCCTCCAGGAGAAGGAAGTAGAAAGTTATATTTCTATGAAAATAGTGGATTATTTAAATGCTATACTGATTGTGATTGCGCTTTTGATATTTTTGAGTTAATCGCAAAAGTAGCAGCGATTCAATCTAATAGGCAGATGGATTTAAATGATGCTGTAAGATATATTGCATATAAATTTAATCTTGGTGGAATAGATATTGATATTGATAATGATGATGTTGGACTTTTGGATTGGCAATATCTTAATAATTATGACAAAATAAATGATGTTAATATTCAAAATCAACAAATTGAATTAAAGAAATATGATCCGACTATTGCGAAAAATTTATGCCGATGTGGATGTCGCTTATCCCCCTGGCTTCAAGAGGGTATTACGCAAGATGCTATTAACAATGCAAATATTGGCTATTGTTATTCTACCGATCAAATCACCATCCCGCATTACAATCGGCGAGGAGATATGGTTGGTCTCCGAGGAAGATCCATGTGTAAAGAAGAAGCAGAAACATGGGGAAAATATAGACCTCTTAAAATCAACGGTAAGTTATATAATCATCCTCTTGGCTATAATTTATATAACTTTAATAATAGCTGTAATAACATTAGATTAATTGGTAAGGCTATTGTTTTTGAAGCTGAAAAATCTTGTTTATTATATCAATCATATTTTGGTATTGATAATGACATTTCTGTAGCCTGTTGCGGCAGTAGCTTGTCTACATATCAAATGCAACTGTTGATAGATGATGGCGCAAAAGAAATTATCATTGCTTTTGACAGACAGTTCCAAGAAATTGGCGATCCTGAATTCAAACGACTTGTGAAGAAATTAGAAGGATTAGATAAAAAATATAAAAATGAAGTTTTAATTTCTTTCATATTTGATAAAAAAATGATTACTTCTTATAAAGCAAGTCCAATAGATGAAGGTAAGGAAAAGTTTTTAAAATTATTTAAAGAAAGAATTATTTTATGAATAATGATATTATTAATTACAGAAAACGTCACAAAAATTGCAAATATTGCTTACATGCAAAATTTGAATCTCCTTCATTAAAATATGGAGTCAGTTGTGCAGATTATTATGTATGCGAATGTAGTGATAATATAATTAGATTATTTATAAAAGCATTATGGTGTAGGTATTATAAAGTATGTTAAAATCAAGCGTTAGAGCTATTTGTGCGGGAATAGCTATTTCAATTGGAGGAATAGCTTATCTTGCTTCTGGTAATCCATGGACATTCCCAATTGGATTATTCATGGTTTGTTTTTTTAAATTTGATTTATTTACTGGAAAAATTTCATATATTGAAAAGGTTAAAGAAATTCCGGGTTTACTTTGGATGTGGGCATTAAACATTTTAGTAGCTTATGGAGTTGGTGTATTAGTTCATTATATGCGGCCAGACCTTGTGGAAACTGCATATAATATGGTTTTAAATAAATCAAATGAAGGATTATGGGTTATTCCAAGAGCGATATTATGTAATATAATGATTTTTGTCGCTGTTCATTCTTGGAAACAAGCTCCTAGTCCTAAAAATGTAGTTGGTTTAATTTTTGCTACTGCAATATTTGTTATTTGCGGTTTTGAGCATTGCATTGCAAATGCTTTTTATATTGGGTGCGCTTTGGCTCCGATCGGAATGACCAAGTTCTTATTGCTAAATAGCCTGGGTAACGCAATCGGAGGGATCGCCGCATATCAAGCTACTCAATTTATAAAAGAACCATATAACCCACACACAATTTCGTTAGACGATATTTATCAACCATAAGGAGGTGATTATTATGAAAGGAGGTTGAAGCCTATGGACTATCAACTTATAGCACCAAGACTCCCAGAATTAAGCGTGGTAGAGCAGGTGTTTCACAATAGAGGAATAGAAAAAGAAAATATTCAACACTATTTATTTACGACAGATAATGATTTAATAGATCCTTTGAAAATTGATAGAATTAAAGATGGCGCCTAGATGCTAATAAAGCATATTGCCGCACAAGATAAAACATTAATTCAAGTAGATAGTGATTGTGATGGATATACTTCTTCAGCTCTTTTAATTAACTATTTAAATCAATTCTTTCCAGCTTGGATACAAAATTGTTTATCATATAGAGTACATCCCGATAAAGAGCATGGATTAATTTTAGACACAATTCCAGAAGATGTGAAACTAGTTATTGCGCCAGATTCAAGTAGTAATGATTATGAAGTACATAAAGCATTACATGACAGAGGATGTGATGTTTTAGTAATTGATCACCACTTAGCTGACCATGTATCTGAATATGCTTGCGTAATTAACAATCAGATGTGTGACTATCCGACAAAAACCCTATCTGGCGTAGGAATGGTTTATAAATTTTGTTCTTATTTAGACGAACTTATGGGTGAGCATATGGCGCAAGAATACACAGATTTAGCTGCTGTTGGAATTGTTGCTGATGTGATGGATCTTCGAGACTATGAAACTAGACATATTATTGAATTAGGAATGGCTTCTCAAAGAAATCCATTTGTGCGGGAAATGATGAAAAAGCAAGAATTTAAAATCCAAGGGAAGTTGAATCCGTTTAATATTGGATTTTATATTGCGCCATTTGTAAATGCTGTAAATAGATCGGGTACTCTGGAAGAGAGAATTTTATTATTTGAGTCAATGCTTGAATACAAAGCATTTGAACAAATTCCTTCAACCAAAAGAGGATGTAAAGGATTAACTGAAACAAGAGTTGAGCAAGCTGTGCGGACAGCCAGCAATGTTAAAAATCGACAAGGCAAAACACGCGACGCCGCGCAAGAAATAATTGAAAACATTATTCAACAAAACAATCTTTTAGACCATGTGCTTCTAGCTATTAGATTATCAAAAGATTTCGCTGTTGATAGAAATTTAACAGGTTTAATAGCAACTCAATTAGCAAATAAATATGGTCATCCCACAGTTATTCTAAATGAAACTTACCATGATAATGAGCAATGGTGGGAGGGATCAATGCGCGGTGCTCCGAATATTCCTATTAAAGATACTAGACAAATGTTACTAGATACTAATTTAATAGAGTATTGTGAAGGACATGCCAATGCTGCTGGAGTTGGTATTAAGAATGATAATTTTGATCTATTAATAAATTATATAGACCAACAGTATAAGGATATTGATTTTACTCCATCTTACTTAGTAGATGCCATACTGCCTTATAGCAATGATTTAGGCTCAAATGTTTTAGATGTTGCATCATATGCTGACTACTGGGGTGAAGGTATTAGAGAACCAATTTTTGCATTTACAAATATTCGGATAAATAAAGATAATTGTCAAATGATGAAATCTAATACTTTTAAAATAATGTGCGGCGACCTTAGTTTTATTAAGTTTAAAATGCCTGATGAAGATTTTGAACAATTATATATGGAACAAGGTTGGAAAGAGCTTACAATTATTGGAACATGCCATATAAATGAATGGGGTGGAGGAGAATATCCTCAAGTAATAATTGAAGATTATGAAATAAATAGAAGTTTTAATTTTGATTTTTAAAGGCCCAACAAGATTAAATTATTTTATTAAATTTTAATTTATTATAGAAGTGATATACTTCAATAAAATTTTAAGGAGGAATGGCGTATGCTTCGTATTGATAATATGAATTATAATGCCTCTGCAGCCAGTGTTGATAATAATGATGAAGTTTTAGCAACTATGAATTTTAATGCTGATAATTTCTCTAACTATTATTTCAATGTTAATTTTACTGATCCTGCAGCATTAAGTGACACCACTGTTGATGATGATTTTGCTGAGTTCAAGGCTAGAGCTGCTGCTATCGTTGCTGCAAATTCTGCGCCAATTAATAATACAACTCCTGTAAATCCGTAATCTATAAAGGGTGTAACGTTACACAAAGGGCCTTTGCAATATCGCAAAGGCCCTTTTTTCCGTATGTAGCATCCGCTCGGCCACAGCTGAAAAACTCGAAAACCCAAAATAAAAAACGCTTTAGGAAATTTTTACTGAAAAATAGCAGTATTGATTTTTTATATAAAAAATGGTATAATTATATTAGATAATAATGGGAAGGTAAAATTAATGATTTTAACAAAAAAGCAAGAAGAAGGATTAAATATTGCAGTTAGTAGATATTTAAATCATGAACCTTATACTATTATCAGTGGATATGCAGGAGTTGGAAAGTCAACGCTAGTTACATTTATAATTGATGCATTAAATATAGATAGAGATCTTGTTGCATATGTGGCATATACTGGAAAAGCATCTTTAGTATTAAAAGAAAAGGGATGTCCAAATCCAACAACAGCGCATCAGTTATTATATAAGGCAATTCCAAAAAATGATGGGACTTTTTATCTTCAAAAAAAGAGACCATTAGATAAACAGTATAAGTTAATTGTAGTTGATGAAGTTTCAATGTTGCCGCAAGAAATGTGGGATTTGTTATTGAGCCATTATATTCATGTCATTGCTCTTGGAGATCCAGGTCAATTACCTCCAGTAGGAAGAGAAAATAATATTTTAGATCATCCGCATATCTTTTTAGATGAGATTATGCGGCAGGCAGAAGAATCTGAAATTATTAGATTAACCATGGACATTCGTGCGGGCAAGCCATTACAGAAACTCAATGGATCAGAAGTAATGATTATTGATAAGTCTGATATGGTTGAAGGCATGTATAATTGGGCTGATCAGATTATTTGCGGTAAAAATGAGACTAGGTTTGCAATAAATGATCAAATTAGAAAAATTAGATTTGGAGTAGAAAGTCAAATGCCAATTATTGGCGATAAGGTTGTGTGCGGCCATAATGACTGGGAATTATTATCAATGGTACAATCTCAGCCTTTAGTAAATGGATTGATTGGAACAATCTCTTCAATTCAACCAATGTCTTTTATTGCACCATATGTTGGTCAAGTAGATCTTTTGCAATGCGGTCTTGATATTGATGATTATGATTATTATGATCCAATTCCAATGGATGCTAAGAAATTTTTACAACATCAAGATACTGTTACAAAAGAGAATTTTAGATATTTAAAAAACTTTAAAATTAAACCTTTTGAGTATGCTTATGCAATTACATGTCATAAATCTCAAGGTAGTGAATACAATAAAGTTTTGGTTTTAGAAGAATACCTTAGAGGCAGCGATCATAAGCGCTGGCTCTATACAGCGGCTACCCGAGCCGCACAAAAATTAGTGATTGTGAGGAATTATAGATAATGGAAGAAAATATAACTTTCCCTGAGAAGATAGAAGAATTTTTAGAAGATTATGGATTTATTGATGTTGATCAGGTTTATACAAATGAAGAAGTATTAGCACCATTATTTCAAACATATCAAACAGTAAATACACTTGACAAAGAGTAAAAAATATGGTATAATATAATATATGATAAAAAAAGTGAGGTCAATAAATGGGAACTTATTTTAATCCTCATAACCACACAGAGTATAGTAATCTTCGTTTATTGGACTGTATCAATCGTCCAGATGCATTAATTAAAAAGGCAAAAGAATTGGGTCTTAGCGGTCTTGCAATAACAGATCATGAGACCCTAAGCGCGCATATGACAGTTAATAAGATTGCTAAAGCGATGCGTGAAGAAGATCCAAATTTCACGATAGCTTTAGGAAATGAGATTTATTTAACTGAAACGCGAGAGCCTAAACAAAAATATTATCACTTTATCTTAATTGCAAAAGATGAAATTGGATATAAGCAATTAAAAAAATTAAGTACAACAGCTTGGATGAATGGGTATACTTCTGGTAAAATGGAAAGAGTTCCAACATTAAAGTCAGAACTTGAAGAAGTTATTTTAGAAGAGCCTGGACATGTTATCGCAACAAGTGCTTGTATTGGTGGAGAATTATCTTCTAATGCTTTATTATATTCAAAAGCAAAAGAACTTAATGATTTAGAGAACGCAAAAGTTTATTATAAAAATATAGAAAACTTTATTGGATATTGTCAAAAATTATTTGGTAAAGATTTTTATATTGAATGTGCGCCAAGTACAGATATAGATCAAATAACAGTTAATAGACAGTTATTACGTATTGCCATGTTTAGTGATATAAAAATGGTAATTGGTACGGATGCACATTATCTTCGTCCAGAAGATAGACCGATTCATAAGGCTTATTTAACTTCGAAAGAAGGAGAAAGAGAAACTGATAAATTTTATCAATATACTTATCTTATGACTCCAGAAGAAGTTAAAGAATTAATGAAAAATAGTTTTGAAGATCAAGATATTATTGAATGGATGTTTAGTAATAGCCAAGAACTTCAAAGCAAAATTAAATGGTTTAGTTTGGAAAGAAAACAAATTATTCCAAAGGTTAAGTTACCGAATATTTTAAAGTTTGCAATTCCTGAACCTGAGAAATATCCTATATTAGCAAGTTTAGCCAATAGTGATGAAAATCAAGAAAGATATTGGTTAAATGAATGTATAGGTAGTTTATATAATAAAAACTTAAATAAAGAAGAATATTGGCAGAGATTGGAAACTGAAGCTGATGTTATTAAATGTATTGGAGAAAAATTAAACGATTGTTTGTTTGCTTATTTCAATACATTTAAACATTATATTGATTTATTTTGGGAGTGCGGATCAATCGTTGGACCAGGGCGTGGTTCCTCAACAGGATTTCTTAGTAATTATTTATTAGGTATTACGCAGCTTGACCCGATCCGTTGGAATCTTCCGTACTGGAGGTCAACCTTTATTTAAAGGCCTCCCTATCAAGTGATTGATAGTAAAAAATTTCGTGAACCTTATTGCTCAAGGGTGTGCGTGTTAAGCGTGCTAACGGGGAAGCCTAAACGTAAAGTCGTAGGTAATCCCGTGCCAAGCTTCATAAGAAGAAGGTGTAACGACTATCCTTTTTAGGAGTACAACCGAAGATGAGCTACGGTTGGAAGTGCGAAAATCTTCAAAATTTTTACCCTATTGTATGGCCAAAACGGTAAATTTTATCTTCAACAATTTTCATAAAAAATGAAAGGAGTTGGATAAAATGTTAATTTATAAAATAACAAATAAAATAAATAATAAGTGCTATATAGGGCAAACAATAAAAACAGCAGAAGAAAGATGGAAAGAGCATTAGAGTCATGCTTTTGGTAGCCATGAAAATGATCAAAATAAAACTTTATATAAAGCAATAAGAAAATATGGTCTTGAAAATTTTACTTTTGAAGTATTGCAAGACAATATTGAAACATATGATCAGTTAGATAAGGCTGAAATTTATTGGATTGATTTTTATAATAGTTTTTTAAAAGGATATAATGAAACATCTGGTGGTCAACAATATCACAAACGATTACCAAATAAGGAAATTATAGAAGACTATTACAAAACAAAAAGTGCAAGACAAACAGCCTTAAATTTTGGCATAAATCATTCTACTGTTGATGATATATTAAATCATAATAATATTAAAAGATTTTCTCAATCAGATAGACTTGGACAAAAAATTCGAATAAAAAAAGATAATTTTATTCAAGAATTTGATTCTGTTATAGATTGTGCAATTTGGTTTACAAAACAACCATTTTGTAGAACTAAAAAGCCTGAATCTGTTAGAACATCTTTAAAACAAGCTCGAAGAGAAAATAAACTTTATTATGGTTATACAATAGAAAATATTGAAGAATAAGATATAGTCTACCCCATTAGAAATAATGGAATCGGTGTTTTAAATAAGGAACGCGCCGAACTTCCGGATATCGATATTGATTTAGCCCCCAGTAAGCGACCTTTAATCTTCCAGAAGATTAGAGAAGAGCGTGGCCAATTTGGATTAGCGCAGGTTGTAACATTCGGAACTGAAGCAACTAAGGCCGCAATTCAGACAGCTTGCCGCGGTTATAGAAGTGATGAATATCCAGAAGGAATTGATGTTGATGAAGCTCTGTATATGTCATCTTTAATTCCTCAAGAAAGAGGTTTCTTATGGGATATTGAAGATGTAGTCCATGGAAACGAAGAAAGAGATAGACGGCCAGTTAAAGCATTTTTAGACAAAGTAAATGAATATCCTGGTCTTTTAGATATTATAATTTATATTAACGGTCTTGTCAATAAACGTGGCGTACATGCCAGCGGTACGATTCTTTATGGAGAAGATCCATTTGACACGGCAGCTTTTATGCGTGCGCCAGGCGGTGATATTGTAACATGTTGGGATCTTCATGAAGCAGAAGCAGCAGGAGATACAAAGTATGACTTTCTTGTAACTGAAGCTTCAGATAAGATTATTCAATGTTATGAATTATTAAAAGCAGATGGGGTAATCCCAAATATTAAGTTAAGAGAATTTTATGATCAGTATCTTCATCCAGAAGTAATGGATGTAACTAAAAAAGAACTCTGGGATCATCTTGCGGCAGGTGATATATTGGATATTTTCCAGTTTGCAACTGGAGTTGGCTTAATGATTGCAAAGAAGTTAAAGCCGAAGAATATGTTGGAAATGACGGCAGCTTCAGCATTAATGCGATTAATGGCTGAAAAGGGTAAGGAATCTCCGCAGGATAGATATGTAAGAATTCAAAATAATCCATCATCATTTGAAAATGAAATGATTAAACATGGATTAACTGAAGCAGAACGAGCAGCATTTCATAAGCATTGTGATGCATATTATGGAACTGTTCCGCTTCAGGAACAAATGATGGAAATTCTAATGGATAAAGAGATTGCCGGTTTTACGCTCGCGGAAGCGAACGCCGCACGTAAAATTGTTGCAAAGAAACAAATGAAAAAAATTCCTGAATTAAAAGAGCAGTTATATGACCATGTAAATAATAATTCATATGCTGATTATATTTGGGAAGTTGCGGTAGCTCCTTCATTGGGATATGCGTTCAGTAAAAATCACAGCTTACCATATTCATTTGTTGGTATTCAAATGGATTATCTTGCCACAGCATTTAGTCCAATCTATTGGGATACAGCTTGTTTAATTGTAAATAGTGGTGCAACAGATCCAGATAATACTGGATCGACAGATTACGGCAAAATCGCACGAGCAATTGGAGCTGTTAAAGCGGCAGGAATTGAAGTTAGTTTAGTAGATATAAATGCCTCTCAATTTGGATTTGCTCCAGATGTGAAGAATAATAGAATTCTTCTTGGTATGAAGAATTTGTTAAATGTTGGCGATGACGTAATCGCAGATTTAATTGAAAAAAGAGTATTTACTTCTCCGAAAGATTTTTATTATAAGGTTAAGCCTAAGAAACAAGCTATGATTTCATTAATTAAAGCTGGAGCTTTTGATTCAATGGAAGAAAGAAAGTTTGTAATGGCTTGGTTTATTTGGGAAACTTGTGATAAAAAAGAAAGATTAACTTTGCAGAATATGCCATCGTTAATGAAATATAATCTTATTCCACAAGATACTGATGATATGATTCGTGCGCGAAGAGTATATGAATTTAATAGATATTTAAAGGTAGTTTGTAATAAAACTTCTGAACATTATTTATTAGATGAAAGATCATTAGATTTTTTAGTGGAAATAGATAAAGATTATTTAATAGAAGCTTTTCCTGAATTTATGTTAAATATAAAGAAATGGGATAAAGTTTATCAAAAAGAAATGGACGTATTCAGAAATTGGATCGCCGCTAACAAAGAAGATATTTTATTTAAATTAAATAGTATCATATTTAAAGAAGATTGGGAGAGATATGCATTAGGATCATATTCAGCTTGGGAAATGGAAGTTGCATGTTTTTATTACCATGAGCATGAATTATCTAATTTAAATACTTCTTTATATGGTATTTCTGATTTCTTTAATTTACCAGAAGATCCAGAAGTAGATAAATATTGGCATAGAGGCGGCAAAGATATTCCATTGTTTAAATTAACAAAGATTGCCGGCACTTGTATTGATAAGAATAAAAATAAAAGTACGGTAACACTCTTAACAACTTCTGGAGTTGTAGAGGTTAAATTTAGAAAAGAATATTTTGCGTTATTTGATAAGCAAATTTCTGAACGTGGCGCCGATGGAAAGAAGCATGTTATTGAGCGGTCTTGGTTTAATCGTGGTAATATGTTAATTGTAAATGGTATGCGATCTGGCGATAATTTTATTTGTAAAAAATATTCAAGTACTGTTGGACATCAGTTATACAGAATTACAAGTGTAAATAAAGATGGTACGGTATTATTGCAAGATAGTCGATACCAAGGAGGAATAGAAGAAGAAGATGGAACGAATTAAAATTGTTGCAATCGTTGGCGAAGCGGGGTCTGGTAAAGACTCCCTCGCCGAAGCATTAATGGATCAATTAGAAGATGAAAATTTTAAAGCACATGAAATAATTAGTTATACAACAAGACCTAAAAGAGATTATGAAATTAATGGTGTTGATTATCATTTTGTAGATGGTGGAACATTAGCCAGATTAATACTTCAGGATAAAATGCTTGAAGCTGCTGAGTTTAACGGATGGATTTATGGAACTTGTATTGACGATCTTGATGAAGATGCGATTAATGTCGGAGTATTTAATCCAGAAGGTATTGAGAGCCTTAGCCAAGATCCTAGAATTAGTATGTGCATAATTCAATGCTCTTGTAATGAAAAAGACAGACTTCTTAGACAATTAAATAGAGAGCTTGATCCAAATGTTGATGAAATTATAAGAAGATTTCATGCAGATAGACAAGATTTTTTCAATTTTGATGCTTGTAATTATAGTAAATGGACGGTTACAATTCCAACAGATAAAGGTAATAGCGTTAGCGAAGAGGCTGCATTAGTTGTAGACTATGTGCGGCAATGGGCAAAAGACGATAATTAATTAATTGTAAAATCTAAATATAGTGTATGCCCTTATCAAAGGCACAATATTTAGAAGGAGGAATTACTTTTATGAATGTTATTAAACGAAATGGAGAAATTGTTCCTTTCGATGGCGAACGCATCGTAAGGGCTATTAATAAAGCCTTTTTAGAAGTTGATGGATAGATATATGAAACTGATACAGCTTCTGATATTGCTTTAGAAATAGGCCAAAAAGCAGATAAATTAAATCGACCATATTCAGTTGAAGAAATTCAAGATATGGTAGAAGATTATTTAATGAGATCTGAAAGAAAAGATGTGGCTCGCGCATATATTAGATATAGATATAAAAAAGAAGTTGCTAGAAATATTAAGTCAGATTTTTTCGATGCTGTTGGAGAAAAATTAGAAGCTAGAAATGTCCAACGTCAAAATGCTAATGTAGACGAATATTCTTTTGGTGGACGTGTCGGTGAAGCTTCTGGTGTTATGACTAAACAATACGCTTTAGATAATTTAATTTCACCGATGGCAAAAAAGCATCATTTAAATAATGAAATTTATATTCATGATTTGGATGCATATGCAGTAGGTATGCATAATTGTTTGAGTATTCCATTTGACAAATTATTAGCAAATGGTTTTAATACTCGTCAAATGGATGTGCGGCCAGCCAATTCTATAAATTCTGCTATGCAACTTGTTGCAGTTATTTTCCAATTACAAAGTTTACAACAGTTTGGCGGCGTCTCTGCTACTCATTTAGACTGGACCATGGTGCCATATGTAAGAAAATCATTTTTTAAACATTGGAAAGATGGTAGAAAATATCTCTTACATGATAATAAAAATTATGCTTTTGTAGATGAACCAATAGATAGCATAAGTTATAAAGAAAATGATGAAGTTTATACATATGCCATGGATATGCTTGAGAGAGAAGTTCATCAAGCGGTAGAAGGTCTTTATCATAATCTTAATACACTTCAAAGCAGAAGTGGAAATCAGCTAAAATGTGTGGCTGGCTAAAAAGAAATTTTTAGCGAAATCCGGGCAAAATCGGTAAATCCTAAGTTTTTAATTTTGGTATAATAATAGAGGAATATATTTTACAAGTGTTAAAAATATGATATAATATATTCATAAAGGAGGAATTATTATGCCAAGAAAAATTATAACAGAAGAATTAAAACAAGAAATTATTCAATATTATTTATCTCAACCAATGAATTTAGCATAGGTTGAAAAAGAATATAACCTAAGTCATCCTACTATTAGTAATATTTTAAAAAACACGCCAAAATATACAAAAGCAAAAATTAATAATCCTAGTTTAAATGAACATTTTTTTGAAAAAATTGATACAGAAGAAAAAGCATATTATTTAGGATTAATTATTTCTGATGGTAATGTTTTTAAAGATAATAGTGGCAGACAAGCATCAATTTCTATCACATTAAATTCAAATGATGAGTATTTGTTAATTAAGTTTAAATAGCTATTAAACGCAAATACTTCAATTAGTCATGATAATAGAGGTTGCAGTCAATTTGCGATTAGAAGTAATATCATGGCAAAAGATTTAGAAAAATATGGTGTAGTACCAAGAAAAAGTTATATTACTTATTTACCTCAAAGTATTGATGATAAAATGATGCCTCATTTAATTAGAGGAATTTTTGATGGTGATGGCTGTATCCAAGCTAAACAAACAGATAAAAATAATCGTTTTCTTCATGCGTTTAGCATTTGTGGTAATCATCAATTAATGGAAGATATTGTTAATTATTGTTTTGAGCATAAAAAAATGTTTAAAATAAAGCCAAAAGTATATGATTATAAAGATAGACATTTATCTGATTTTCATATACAAGCTAAAGATGATATGTATGAATTTGGAGAATGGATATATAATAATGCTACGATATATCTTATTAGAAAAAATAATATTTATCAAAATTTTAAACAACATTATAATTTTAATTAAAAATATGGCAATATCGAGGTAACTTTTTAGATAACGAAAGGCTAAAAAGAACCGTAACGCGTAGGTGGTGAATAAATATAATCCACCCAAGAGTGTCCGCCCTTAACATGTAATGATGAAGGTGAAAATGTACGCTGAACTTATGAGAAATTATAAGAAGTAAAAGATAAAAAGCTTTTACGATAACAAAATTGACCCTTTACAAGTATTAATTATGGAACTTGCACACTTCCAGAAGGTAGAATGATTACTAAGGCTTTACTTGATGTTTCTATTGAGGGACTTGGAGCGTTATATAGAACTAGTATTTTCCCTTGTGGAATTTTTCAATGTATGAAGGGAGTTAATCGTGCCCCAGGTGATCCAAATTATGACTTATTTAGATTGGCTCTTACATCTACCGCAAAACGTTTGTATCCAAACTATGCAAATGTTGATTGGTCGGGTAACGCAGGATATGACCCAGCTGATCCGAGCACATACTTTAGCACAATGGGTAAGTGAAAACTACAGCTCATTTAAAACCTTTTGAACCGCGCCAGCGGGTGTATGCGGTTTACCAAATTTTTACCAAATATTTTAATAAAAATTGGTAAAGCGCACGCTAACGGTTAGGTCCTAATTTAAGGATGAGACCGTGCTAAGACTCTTCGGACATTTTTCTTAAAAGTGTTCTACATAATTTTTATATTATATAGAAAATAAAAAAAGGAGAATGTCAACATGATTATTTATAAAATAACAAATACTTTAAATGGCAAAATGTATATTGGTCAAACAATTCGCTCTATTGAAGAGCGTTGGAAAAGACATAAAAATGACGCTTTAAACAATATTTTAAACACACATTTTGCTAGAGCTATTCGATATTATGGCCCTGAAGTTTTTACTGTTGAAGTAATAGATATTGCTACTACTCAATAGGAGCTAACCGCAAAAGAGCATTATTGGATTTCATGGTACGACTCTATTAATAATGGATATAATGAAACTAATGCTGAATCTAAATGCGGAGGTAATACTTATTTTAAGAAAACTCCAGAAGAAATGGAAGTAATAAAGGATAAATTACGATTAAGTAAATTAGGTAAAAACAATCCTCATGCTACTGGAGTAAAATGTAAAAACTTAAAAACAAAAGAAGAATATCATTTTGATACTCAAAAACAAATGCAAGATTTTTTCGGTGAAACAAATCATCAATTTGTTTCTCGAAGATGTTTGCATAAAATTAAAAAACCATATAAAGACGAATGGCTTATTGCTTATGAAGATGATGATTATTTAGAAGAGTAAAGTGTATCGACTATCCCTGATGAATGTAAGGGAGTAGGGAATGAGATTGGCACATTCTCGAAGCGGAAGGCTATCTTAAAAAGATAGAAGATATAGTCAGTGCATATAGTAATATATGATAACATGTGTAGAACGAGTAATGGAAGTGACATCAATGCTGAGCCAGGAACCAATCCTCAAACTAAGGATGGCCGTGGGAATATTTGTCCCGTTACTATTATACTTCCGACGATCGCAATGCAAGCCATAAACGTTAGCGGAGAATTAAAAAAGACCCCAGAAGGGTTCGAATATGTTGAAGTAAATAAAGAATTAGCTGTTGATAATTTTATGAGACATCTTGAGCATATGATTGATGATGCGAAAGATATGTTAATTGAAAGATTTAAATGGATTTGTTCTCAACCTGCGTCAAGTGCTAAGTTTATGTATGAAAATGGTACGATGTTAGGTTATCACCCTGAAGAAGGAATTAGATCAGCCTTAAAGCATGGAACGTTAGTCATTGGACAGCTTGGACTTGCAGAATGCTTACAGATTTTAATCGGCAAAGATCATACAACTCCAGAAGGAATGGAATTAGCAAAACGTATTGAACAGTTGTTCAAAAATAAATGTGCTGAATTTAAACAGTTATATCATTTAAATTTTGGTGTTTATTATACTCCAGCAGAAACATTATGCTACAAAGCGTTAAAACAATTTAGAGATAGATATGGTACTATCAAAAATATTTCTGATAAAGAATTTTTTACAAATTCAATGCATGTTCCTGTTTGGAAACAAATTAGTCCATTTGATAAAATTGATATTGAATCTCAATTAACTGGATACTCTAATGCCGGATGTATCACTTATGTAGAATTAGAGTCTTCTGTTTCTAAGAATATTGACGCATTAGAAACTTTAGTTAATTACGCAATGGATAAAGACATACCATATTTCGCAATTAACGTACCTAATGATACTTGCTTGGAGTGCGGCTATACTGGCGAATTTAACGAAGAATGTCCCGTTTGCGGAAGCGAACATATCCAACAGTTACGAAGAGTAACAGGTTATTTAACAGGTAATTACTCAACCGCATTTAATCTTGGAAAACAAGACGAAGTACATAATAGAGTAAAACATACTGGGTATATGGAGTAAGGAGGCGTAACCATGCAATATGCAGGCATTATAAAAAATGATTTCGCCGCAGCTCCTGGAGTATGTACAACATTTTTCGTACAAGGTTGCCCAATTCGATGCAAAAATTGTCATAATCCACAAACTTGGGATTTTGAAGGAGGCAAAGAATTTACTCCTCAAGTCTTAGATGAATTATACAATAGTATAATTGCTAATGGATTGCAACGTACTTTATGCGTTATGGGCGGAGAGCCATTATGTGATGATAATCTTTTTCTTACTACTATGGTGATAAGAGAAATGAAGTCCAGAATCCCAGATCTTAAAATCTGGGTATGGACTGGATACGAAGCTGAAGATATTTTTAATTCACCAAATCCTAAAATGTTGTATGTAATTGAAAATATTAATGGATTAGTTACAGGCCCATATATTGATTCTTTAAGAGATATTACTCTGCCAATGAGAGGTAGCTCTAATCAACAAGTTATTGAATTGACTAAATAATATTTTTATGGTATAATATAATAAGGAGATAAATAAATGATTACAGTCCCTACAAAAGCAATTTTAGATATATTACCAAATACTCCAGCAGATAAAGAATACGCTCTTGTAAAAGAAGAGTCTAAAATGTATCAATATATTGCGGCAGATAAAGAATGGAAACCAGTAGTAATTCAAGGTGAAGGTTTAAAAATGTCTTTATATGATATTAATAAAAATATTTTTGCACAGCTTGAGCCTATGACTGACGAAGCCTTGCGGCAAGCACATGCTGAGATTTTTAAATTTATGGGTGAGACAATGGCTAATCCTGATAATGATTATTGGGCATTGGTTTGTTGGGAAAAGCACTATATCACTATTTTCCATCATGATGATAGATTAAAACTTAATAATAATAGTGAAGAGCTTTCTGATGTACTTATGGAAGTTATTGAGAATCTTGGTGATGTAAAAGATATTACTAATAATGAACATGGCGCAATGGAAATTTGGATTACAGATTCTCTAGATACAGATTGCTATTTATTCTTCAATTATAAAGAAGGCGTAGTGGAGGGAATAGCATGAAATTAATTACGACAATTCAATTAGGTACTAAAGAATAGTTTATTTATTAGATCTTAGACGACGGAACCTCTAGTAAAATTGGTTCCGTCGAAATAGATAATTTAGGTGACGCACTTTGTGGATTATATTCTACAAATCATGCTAATGAAATTATTCTAAATGGTCCATATGAAGTAGTCAATAAGATCAAAGATAATATTAAAGAATGTAATTATTCTTTGTTTGGTAATAGAGATATTAATATAACAATTTATGGAGATAAATGAAATGGCATATCTATTAAAAACGCAAGAAGTTTATAGAGTAGAAGATGAAGATGCTGCAAAGCAGTTGATTGAAAATGCTAAAACAGATGGTGCTGGGACATTATCTAAATATAGCTGCGACTATCACGAAAAGAAATCTAAAGGCGAAGTTGTTGATTCTTGGTATAGAGTAACGCTTAGCCGCACATTCACCGACGAAAAAGAACCAGAAGGCGAAACATATATTACTTACGCAGAATAAGGAGAATAATAATGGCAAGATTTGAATTAGTTTCTAGATTTGCGAATGATCCAAGTTGCGCTTATGCGCTACCAAAACGAGCAACCGCACACGCCGCAGGATACGATTTATATGCGGCAGAGGATGTTTTAATTCGACCTTATTTTGCTCAAATGGTTAAATGGTGCGAAACAGATCCAGAAGTACAGGAACAGACTGAGACAGAATATCCAGTGCGGTCTTTATCTGAAGTAGCTAAATTTACTAAAGAGAATAAGATTAAACCAACTTTAGTGTCTACTGGCATGAAAATAAAGTTAGATGATAATGAATACCTTGAGCTACTTCCTCGTAGTTCGACTCCACTAAAGTATTGGTTAGTACTGGCAAATAGTTCTGGCATTATTGACTCAGACTATTATAATAACCCCGACAATGAAGGAGAGATTTTCTTACAGTTAATCAATCTATCTCCAGTAACAATCCAAATTCACAAGGGAGATTTTCTTGGTCAGGGAATTATTCATAAATATTATACCACTGAAGATGACTGCGCGGAAGGCCAGCGTCAAGGCGGTTTTGGATCTACCCATTGATTAGGCAAAAAATATTTTGTTTGACTGGTCAAAGTGTAAAAATTTATCTCCTTTAATTTTTATATATAATAGAAATTAAAGGAGGATTTTTTTATGAAAGAAAAAATTTATTCTGTATATTTATTAACCTTCCCAAATGGGAAAAAATATTGTGGACAAACTTCATAGAAAGTAGAGCGAAGATGGGCCAATGGACAAGGATATAAAAAATGTCCATTAGTATATAAAGCAATTATAAAATATGGATGGGATAATGTAAAAAAAGAAATAATTTATACTACTCATAATTAGTCAGAAGCTTATGCAAAAGAAAAAGATATTATTACAACATTGAATTTATTAAATCCAGAATTTGGATATAATTTAGACGAAGGTGGTAAACCATAGGGATCTGGCGCTCATTTAACTGAAGAGGGCAGAAAAAAAATTTCTGAAACACATAAAAAATTATGGGCAGACCCATTATATAGATAGAAAATGATAGAAACAAAAAAGAAAACCTATTATCATATGACAAAAGAAGAATAGGAATTAGGTTGCTAGCATTCTATAGAAGCAAGAAGAGGAAAAGTTGCTCATAATGCAAAAGCTGTTTTACAATATAATCAAGATAATATTTTAATTAAAGAGTATCCATCTGCTACAGCTGCAGCTTTAGATATTATAAATGACGTTAATGGATGTAGTAATATATTAAATGTGTGTAAAGGAAAAAGAAAAACTGCTTATGGATACATTTGGAGATTTAAAGAATGAAAATATTAGCATTAGACCAAGCATCCAGAATTTCGGGGTATTCAGTATTTGATGGAAAAGAATTAATAGCGAGTGGAACGATTCCACTCGCTGATGATGCAATCGGAGAGCGCCTAGTGTGTTTGCGGCAACATGTAAAATACCTATGGTAGCAATACGATATTGACTATATCCTTCTGGAAGATATTTAGCTTCAATAGGGAAAATAGCCTCAAACATACAAAGTTCTCGGAGAAGTTCTCGGCGTATTAGAAGAATTAGCAACAGAGCTAGTTGGGACTAACTACGAGATTATTTCAAGTAATACTTGGAAGTCTGGACTGTCCATAAAAGGGAAAACTCGTTCAGAGTAGAAGCATAACGCGCAAGCATATGTCCAAGAACATTTTAATAAAAAAGTAACACAAGATGAGAGCGATGCGATCTGCATTGGCGCATATTTCACAAATAGGGACGTTGGCTTTAATTGGGACGATTAAAAAGGCCAACGTCCTTTTTTTTATTTGTACTATTTTTTATAATCCAATGTAAGGAATCAATAAAGGAGGAGTATATCATGATCATTGAGACCATTGTAAAATATTGGCTTCAATTTGCTCTTGGTATTATTGCATCGGGATTAACAGGTTTGTGTTCATATTTTTATCATTTATATAAAAAAGAAAAAATGGCAACACGAGCAGAATCAGAGGCACGTTTCATAAAAGACGTAAAAGATCTAATTTCAGATAATAATAGAGATATTATGAAAGTAATTAGAGAAGAGGAAATTGCTTCTGAAAAATCAGATGAAAAAATAAATAGTCAAATGGAGCAAATTCATTAGAATTTAACTATCCTTACAGAAGGTATGCTATCTATTCAGGGGAGACAATTTAAAGATGAGTGTCGCGCATTATTAAAAGATAATCATATTATTACTCTACAAGAATTTGAAAATCTTTCTAATGAGCATCGCATTTATAATTGTTTAAAAGGAAATCATGAAGGAGATAGTTTATTTAGTTTAGTAAAAGTTAAATATGAAGCTGGATTGGCCAACCCAACTGAATAAAAAAAAGGGATGTAGATTTTTATCTACATCCCTTTTTTGTTTTATGCAGCTTTAATTTTATTGATTCTAACTTGAGCTTCTATCATTGTCTTAATATATTCATCAAGATCAACATAGATTTCTCTTAAATACATCTTAGCCTCTTCGGTTAAGTTTGCTAGCACTTGTTTATAAACCAATTCAAATGCAGTTTTTTGAGCCTCTGGAGTAAATTCCCCTTTTTGCTTTAAAGTATCTACATATGTCTGATTAACCGCAATCACACAATTTGAAATAGTATCAGTAAGCATTATTAAATACTTTTTTATCAAATCGTCTCCTTGACGACAAATGATTTCATTCATTTTCACGCGAATAATCTAAACTAAATATGCAGATAAAATTGCTAATAGAGGAAAAATACACATCTCAAATATTTTTCCGATAATTTCAACCTTGTCCATATTCATCGCTCCATTGCATTAAAATATTCATAGCACCATTATAATATAATGGCATGTCTCTCATAAACCATGTCTTTGGACCAAAAATATCTTTTAAGTTCGCCCAATAAGGACACCACATATCACTAATATAAATATTTAAAGATTTTCTATAATCCTCAACAGAAATAGTATCTTTATAATTTACATATTGATCCATTAGATAATCGTACATATTTGTTAAATTAATAGACTCATATTTTGTATTTTCTGTAATATAATTTCCATCTAGTGCGGCCAGGTGACATAATGCAAGGTCACCCTGCGGCGACATTGCGATCATTTCTCCTTTAACCCCTGCCGCACACAACGTCAACTGACTATTCTTTACAGTAGACCAAATAAATCTTTTAGCTTCTTCTGGATGATTATTTTTCCATTCATTCGCCCAATTTAAAATTTGAGCAAATCTAATACCATCATCTTTATTCCAAAAAACTTCTTTGGCTGGACGGAATAATCCAAATTGTACGTTCTCAGGAAAATTATTTAAAAAGAAATTAAACCAATTTTCAACATCTTCATAAGAAATAAATGAAAACAAATTCTGTCTATAAAATGTTGAATTTGTATTTACTTTCAAATGAACATTATTAAAAATACTATAATAAACCATATTTTTTAATAGAGCTTCGGTTGTTCCAGCACCTCTATTATTATCATTCAATTCTTTTGGTCCATCTATTGATAACTGTATCTTTATATCAAATTGTCTATTAGTATTTTCCGCAACAATCCTAGTTAACATTTTTATAAGATCACTGCTTTGTTCAAATGTACAATTAGTAGAAAATCTGATTTCATGTAAATTAGGAAAAGTCTCTATAAATTGTGGCAAAAATTTTATAAAGTCTAACATTCCTAATAATGGTTCTCCCCCCAACAATTCAATAGTTTCAAGAGTTTCTTTATTTTTTATATTTAACTCTAATAACTTATCTATATAAATAGAATAATCTTGAGGGTGAGAGATCGACCACGCCTTGTTAATATTTTTTTCAATGCAGTATTTGCATTGTAAATTGCAAGACGTGGTCGTAAAAATTGATAATCTTTTAAAATAAGTATTAATCAATATATAAAATTGGACAAATGACGTATTCAACTGCCACATCTTGAACATCAATAACTATCATTGTCGCACTCCTCCTTTTACATTTCTTAATACCATTATACCAAAAACTTTCATGTTTGTCAATTTTGATTAGTCTATCTGGAAGTAAATAGTTCCAGTAGAAGGAGAAGCAGGTCTATTTGCTTGAGTGCCCCAACCACCAAATTTTGAACTTGAGCTAGTCTATGCTAATACCAAACATCCAGAAAAACTTAAATATTTATCTTTAACCATAGACATTCTAAAATCATAATCATTGGTAGAGGCTGTGGAAGTGTGGAAATCAATATGAGCACCAATTTCCATAACACCATCACCTCTAACACTTACAACACCAGACCAATCACCACTGGCAGGTTGTTTACAAGCTGCTGGTACACCATTATATAAATATATTGGTTGAAGATTTGTTCCAAGATGACTGTTGTAACTACTGATACCTGTTGTGCTAGAATAAACAGCTATTCTATTAGCTGCTGCTCCAGCGTTAACAGTGGCTTTTAATTCATATGTTCCAACAGTAATAGTACCAGCATTTAAGTAAACAGGTTTTGTTGCCGCACCGACGGTATCACTTATTGCTTTTGGAGTTCCGCCATCTAAATAAATAGGTTTTGCAGTTCCGCCAATAGTAGATGATCCTAATTTAGTAGCCGTAGTTGCTGTTGTGGCTGAAGTTGCAGTGGCTGCGTTACCAGTAATACTAAAACTTAAATTTTTAGTAGTTAAAATATCATATGTAGCATTGGAAGTTCTGTTATTAGTAACAGTTGGTAACTAATAGGTTTCATAATAAGAAGTAACCCCAGTATCTGGCGTTGCTTTTGGTGACCATTGACGCCAATACCATCTTCCTGTTGTAACATTAGTATTATCTCCAGTATCATACCAAAATTCTCCAACTCTAGCACCAGAAGAATCTTTGTTAAGTGATAAATCAAATACATATCTATTCGATGCAAGAATTCTCATTCGAGAATAACTACTAATTGCATTTGCTCCAGAATAATATGCAATAGCTGAAGAAGTACCACTATTCACAGCAGCATTAAAAACATGGCCATTAAAAGTGTTGGCTTGTACGTTCGCAGGGAATACTACATTTTTATCTGGATCCCAAGTATACATATGATCCATTACGCCTATATTAGACTATGCAGTCCAACCCATTCCGCCATAACCGTAAATCTTAAATATACTTAAACCAGCCGAAGAATTAGCCGTTTTCTATGTATGTGAAAATGTTAATCTAAACGCTCCATACTAATTTTTATTTGATCCAAAAACTCTATTTATATAAAAGCTATTCCAACCAGACCAGCCAGAGATAGGCTGACTTTCATAAAGAGTACTCCAAGTACCTAAAGTATTATTAGCACTATTTACACATATCTCAATTTTAACAGTACAATTTGACGAATAACTAGTCGAAACATATATTAACATTTTAGAAATAAGAGTATAAATACCACCCTATATGACATTTGCAGTAATTCTTAATCTGGCATTTGGATAAGTGTCTGAAGTATTAATTGTTTGTCCACCAGTAATATTAACATTTCCACCCTAGGTAAATAATGCCCGTTTCTAAGCATCTGTTGCAGGATATGCAATCCAAGTCGATCCAGCATCTGTAGAATATTCTATTGTAATACCTGCCGCTTTAAAACCGTCAAAACGCTGACCGCGTAAAGATGAATTTAATCCGGCATCAATTGGAGTAAAACTTCCTGCAAAATTTGATGTACCATATTGTATATAACTATCACCAACGTTTGCAGCAGCTGGGACTCCAGCATTCCAATAAATTGGATGATTATCAGCTCCATATGTATCTGCTGTACCAACAAATAATGCTTTCCATCTCAGAGATCCAGCAGTACCCAAATTATAAGTATTTGTTGTCTCTGGTATAAAATGACCATTTGGATCAAATCGTCCTCTGTTGGTATTATTTGTACCAAATATTAAAGAACTACTGTTAGATGATTTTAAATAAAGTGTTGAACTAGATACAATAGTTTTACTAGGCTCTCCACTTGCATCACCAATAGTTAAAGTACCAACAGTAATTGCATCACCTACGCGAAGATTTTTGGCAATTCCAACTCCACCACTCACTACTAATGCTCCAGTAGTAGTAGAGCTAGAATCTGTCGTACCATTAACTGCAGTCTTCCATGATGCCGCAGCAGTACCTGTTAATACAGTGCCACCATACCAAATTGGGGCTGCAGTCGTTCCCGCTCCAATTAAAATATGTCCAGCCGTACCTCCAGCAGTAGGCGCATAAAAACTAGCTGTTGTTGCCGCTTTTGATGCATTATTCAAAGTAACTGCAGTACCACCAGCATATGTACTTCCTGCCGTCGCTTCTCCATATTCATTAATATATGCCGGTTTCGTTGCCGATCCAACCGCAGCCGCAGTTGAAGTTACTAAGTGTCTCCAAGGACTTGCCCAAGCAGTTCCATCTGTAATGGTACTTCCAGAGCGTGAGCGCACATACCAATGACTAGTTCCAGCTTTATTAGCAATTTGCGCAACCCAGGCATTAGAACCACTTGGATCATCAGTATAATTAGTATCCCAATATAAATGCCAGCCAGAAGATCCTGTTGTTCCATCTACTGGATTATCTGTCGTATTAGCGGTCAATTGTGTCATACCAGTTGAAGCATGCTGACGACCAACCGCATTCATATTTGATTGACCTGCATTTGGCCAATGTCTAACTGTATAATTACCTGCGGTAATCGTACCACTAGCTAAATATACTGCCTAACGAGTTGATCCAACAGTTGATGTAGAGGCTGTTAATGTTCCAGCATTTGAATAGATTGGTTGAGTACCAGAACCTACTGTACCAGTAGTATTATTAGTATTTGGAATAACTGCATTATCCCAATTTAATTTGCCATTCTATAAATTTAACTTATAAGCCCATCGGCCGCCCCAATGAAAAGTGATACCTGGCGCATTAGTTAAATTCTATTCAATATTAGTTGTTCCAGCGTTAAGTTCACGAAGCTCAATACCACCAGAATAATATTGTTCAGAATACTACCCACTATTATAAATAGTCAATTTTCCAGTCATGGTATCGCCAGTCACATTGACCCAACGACTGTCACCACCATTATCTCTTACTGCATTAAATACTTCAGATTTACTAATAGCTCGCAATTCATAGCCATTCCAACAAGTTAAATAAGAAATTGCTGATGCTGTCAATCCAGACTATGAATAAGCTAATTTAGTAGCAGTACCATTATAATGATCAGCAAAACCACCTTCAGCTCTCATTACACCACTAGTAGTTAATTTACCATTAGATAAATCAAACTACATATAAGCATCCATGCTATTAGCAGTTCTTGTTGTAGTAGAACCAATCCAATAAAACGATGACCCTAAAGTACCAAAGCTAAACCAACGCCCTACTTTTTCTGATTCTGCACCAGAAGACCAAGTATTAGTTGCACGCATCCAAGGATTATAACTTCCAGTATTACTATAATCAGCAATATTATAAGCGCCATTATTATAACGCTGTCCATCAAGCCAAGAGCTTGGAGTTAATGTTGCCCGAACATGATTGCTAACTGTTAAATTACCATTTGCCGCATTTAAAGCCATTCGTGCTGTTGGAGTACCAGTATTGCTTTCTGCTGCACTTTCCCAAATCCAACCATAACCAGAACTATTTTCAACATAACTACGCAAAGCCCATTGTGTCACATCATTTAATGTCGATGGTGTTCCACCACTTGGACATGCTCCAGAAGTAGGGTTAGACATATATATAGACCATGTTTTATAATTAGAATAAAAATTAATTCTACCTCTAGTAGCACCCTTATCTCGATATAATCTAAGGTTACTATCAATATGAGCATCGCCTTCAACCTCTAACCATGCTGGTGTTGCTGATGCTCCACCCATAATTTTTAATCCAGCAGGTGCTCTATAACCATCATTTGGAGTATAAGAAATTGAAACTGGTTGAGTACCATTATTACCATATGAAAATTGAATTCTAGCATTAGAACTTGTTGAAGGATCTGCGGAAGAACCTTGATCCAAATATAAAACATTTCCATAGATTCCATTCCATCTAGAAGCTAAAGATCCTAATGAATATGTATTAGTTGTAACAGGATAAATATCCCTCATAATACTACGACCACTAAGATCTAATAATTTAATTTCTCGACCTACGGCGTTTGATGTATTATATTGTCTTACAACAATCTATTCACCAGCTCCGCTATCATCACCAGTAGCAATTTCTAATGACATATCTGATTCAGACGTTCCAGTCGCGCGAATCCATGCCACATCATTACTTGCGGTTAGACCAGGGTGCGCGATTGCGATACCATCGGAAAATAACATAGTTGTTTTTGCTGGTAACTAAACATTCGAACCAGAAATATTACTATATACTTTTCCTGCGCTTAACACCATTGGTCTTGTAGCGTTAAACTCACTTGCGGTTACCCGCCCTGCGACACCAAGACCGCCCTTCACAATCGCCGCGCCAGTCGCTGTTGACGTTGAAGCAGTTGTCGCATTAACAGTCAGACCATTTAAATTAGCAGTACCACTTGTATTTATATAATAAGTAGTGCCATTAAAATTAACCTAACCATTAAATCGAGAGGTGCCGGCAACTGTTAGATTTCCACCAATCGAAGTGTTTCCCGCAGTTAGCGTTCCAGCATCTGTTGACGTAACATATATATTCTTCCACTTTAGTGCAGAAGTACCAAGACTATAAACGTTCGTAGTCTTGGGATTTAAATCTCCAATAACCCCATCTAATAGGGTTAAACTAATTGCTTTTGTA
>JAEEGL012600478.1_pt1 | contig 49096 bp, 43 predicted proteins | sample 9134231 | NCBI WGS metagenome assembly JAEEGL01 (sample SAMN16246548, study PRJNA631951) | gut metagenome | biome: gut microbiome; feature: rumen; material: fiber-attached | host: Bos | place: Iran: Karaj | collected 2018-10 | reverse complement strand
GTTAAGGCAATACCGCACAATTCGATGCACGGATCTTGCCGGCCCTTTCCGCGCCTGTTTTGGCGTCGAAATCTTGAAAAACCGCCTGTTTTCCTGCGATTTCTCAGCCAAAACAGGCACATAAATTACTCGGCAATCTCCACACACGAATTGTGCGGTATTGCCTTAAGTCTGTCTAGTGTGATCCTGCCGATCTTTCCGGATCTGAATTCATCGATAAGCATCCTTGATGCGCGCTCGTAATCGATCTCATTGCCGCGGGTTATCATACCCCGCGACCTGGCTATCAGTTCGAACAATTCAACTGCGTCAGCTTCACGTTGCTGTTGGGGGATCTTGTATCTTGCGGCAAGAAGTGAATAATAACGCGATTTCAGGCGGTCAATAAGCACGATTGAAAGAGACTCGAGGTCGAGAATATCATCCTTCACGGAACCTGTCAGGGCCAGATTCTCAGCGCAGATTTTGTTATCGAATTTTGGCCACAGAACGCCTGGCATATCAAGAAGATCAAAACCGTAATCGGTTTTTACCCACTGGCGATCTCTGGTAACTCCGGGACGGTTTTCTGCCTTTGCCTTGTTTGATCCGGCAAGTCTATTGATAAGCGTGGATTTTCCCACGTTCGGAATTCCGACAACCATAGCGCGTATTCGGACGGAAAAACCCTTTTGGCGGTTTCTTTCGATCTTTTCGGCGCAAGCGGAAGTAACAGACCGACCGACGGTTGATACGCCTTTGCCGGATGAAGAATCAACTCCTATGCAGACGGCGCCTTTTTTCTTTTCGGCTTCGATCCAGAGCGGCAGTTCGTCTGGGTCGCAAAGATCGGATTTGTTAAGAACGACTATACGCGGCTTTGATGAGCAAAGCCGTTCGATCTCAGGGTTTTTCGAACTGAGCGGAATTCTGGCGTCGCGAAGCTCGATAACGGCGTCAACGTCGGGAAGCGATTCTGTAATCATCCTCCTTGTCTTCGCCATGTGGCCAGGAAACCACTGGATATTGTAAATGTTTTCTTCGCCCATATTCAGGAAACGGCTCCGAAGCGGCTGAGGGGCGTGACTCTGAGAATAACCTTTCCTAGAATTTCACGTCCGTCAACGAATCCTACCTCGTACCTGCTGTCGGTAGAATGGTTTCGGTTGTCGCCCATAACGAAGTAACATCCGGCCGGCACCTGTTTTGGATAGTCGGATTCGTTGATCCTTTTGAACTCGTTGGGGTTCGAATAGTTTGCATAAGGTTCTTCTATAACCTGCGGATTCTCCATATTTGCGTCGTAAACGGTTACAACAAGTCTGCCGTCCCCGTTTTTAATGTCAACGTATTCATTTTCGGTGGCAATAACCCTTTTTACAAGAGGTTCCCTGAACATAGGACTGACGTCATGGAATATAACGATATCGCCTCGGGAGGGTTTCCCGAGAATATTCGTAACGACAAGCTTTTCGCCGTCGTAAAGCGTCGTTTCCATAGAACGTCCGTCAACTTCGCACAGTCTTAAAAATAACGTGAAAATAATAAAAACAACGGCAATGACCCATACGACGGTTTCGGCAATATCGAAAATATCCTTAGCCGGACAAGTCTTTTCCGATTTTGATTTATCTGCCATCTCGACCCCGCAAATATTGCAAAATTAATTAATATATTATATCATAAAAGCCATATCAGTGCAAGAAAAAAGTAAAAAAAGGATTGAAATATACAGCAAAATATGATATTATAAAATAAACCGGACGGAGGGATGAGAATTGGTAAACGATCGAAACAAAATAAACGTTAAAAACAGAAACAATAAGCCGAAAAAAGCGGCGGCCATCATTCTTTGCGCGGCGATATTGATCACGGTTGCATACTTCGCAACGAAAAAAATCAGTGAAGCGGTTGGAAATAAAAAGACAAAGACGGGCAGGGAAGACAAAACCGAAAAAATCATATTCTCACCTGTCATAGTAAACGAAGATATCACGAAAGACCGAGAATATATGGGATACGACCGACAGTTCTATTTCGAAGATCCGACCACGGGAATAACAGTGGTTGCGGATGAAAAACTGACAGACGTCCCCGAACAGTGCAAAGACCCGGTAAGCTGTCTGCGAGATTATCTGGCTTACGCGATAAACGGAAACGGAGACGGAATTCTATCACTGAGAAAAGATCTTGAAGAAAGTCCGGAAATCACTCCACAGAAACTTTACGATATCAGAATGACCTACGTTTCGTACGATGCCTTGAATGAAAACGGAACGGCGGTAGAAAAGTGGTGCTTCTGGCTCGAATACAAAATCAAGGACAACAACGGGACCTTCAGAAACGATATGGGGAGTAACTGTTCAAGAAAAGAATACGTTCAACTGTCGAAAAGGAACGGCGCCACCCTGATCGATTCGGTCGAAGTCTGGAAAACCGTCAAATAAAACGTTTTTTCTGTAAACCGCCGCAACAGGGAACCGTAGCGGCGGTTTATTCACTGATTATTCCACAATTGCGCAAAATGCAAATTTTGTGCAATTGTGGAAAGAATAGCTGGTAAACAGGCGACTTTCCTTGCCGTTTTAAGTTGCTTCAGCCGTACACAGTCCGGTTGCCTGATTTTTCATTTTTTCGATAAAAATAAAATAATACTTCCATTTGATCGTTTTTTATGGTATAATTATTTCATAAATCACAGGAGGTTAATTCCATGGCAATCAAAATGAGATATTTATATTTTTCCGGCAAGAAAAAAATTGCTGCCCTCGGTCAACACGTTAAGGAAAAATATGAATTGCAGATTAATTCGGTTGACGTAATTCCCCCTGCATATTCCTGCGACAAGGAGCGCCTCGTAATTCTCGCGCTCACTCTCAAAGGCGATATGAAGGATCAGCTCAGACTTTTCCTGCGGGAAATGACCAAAGACCGCGCCCGCAACACCGCCGTGATAATCGACGGCGATCAGAAGGCTGCGGACGACGTACTAAAGCTTCTGACCGAAGCCGGGACTAACGTGGCAGGCGAAGTTCTGTTCTTCAACGGCGGCAATCTTTTCAATACCAAACTCAGCGCCGAGGAAGCCGCTTCCGTAGACGCCTGGATCGACGGGATCATTGCCAACCTGAACTGAACTGTATCCGGTCCCGCTTCTCTTTCGGGGCCGGATCTTCTTTTCTTCTCTTTCGGTTTTGCGCAATGTTTCGCTATTGATTTTTTACTGTTTTTATGCTATAATATCTATCCAGTATTTTTCGGGAGGTTGCCGTGGCTGTAAAAAAAGGAATTAAAACGGTTGCCGGCAACCGTAAAGCTTTTCACGATTACTTCATCCTGGAACGTTTTGAAGCCGGTATCGCGCTGTGCGGCACCGAGGTTAAAAGCATCCGTGCCGGCGGTGTTAATCTCAAGGATTCCTACTGTTCAATCGAAAAAAACGAGATCTTCGTTCACAATATGCATATCAGCCCTTACGAGAAAGGCAATATCTACAACAGGGATCCGCTGAGAGTCAGAAAGCTTCTCATGCATAAGCGCGAGATACTGAAGCTTTTTTCCGCAGTCTCTCAGAAAGGTCTGACGCTTATTCCCCTCTCTCTTTATTTCAGGGATTCAAAACTTAAGCTTGAACTGGGACTCTGCCGCGGCAAAAAGCTTTACGACAAGCGCGACGCAGCCGCCGAAAAGCAGGCGAAGCGCGATTCCGAAAGGTACGAAAAGTTTTTTGATTAGATTATATTTTCAGTATCGTTTTTTCTTTTGTTTATATGGGGGTGCAATGGTTTCGACGGGGACTTTGAAGTCCGGGAAGCGGGTAGAGCCGAGCAACTCTTTAAACGGTTCGCCTAAATTTAAACGCAGATAATACTGCTCTCGCCGCTTGACGCGGTGATGCGGTCCTGAGGGGCCGCCCGTCTCGCTCCGGAGTATCGCGGCCGGGGATGCAGGCGTCGATCAGCGATGAACGTGAACGGTCGGTTAGCCTTTGGAGCCGTCACGCATAAAAAGGATACCCGGAGCCGCAGGATGCCGGTTTTCGTCGGATTCCGGGGAATTATAAATAACCGGCTGCACCCGGAGACGCCCTGACAGAAGGGTTTTCGGACGGGGGTTCGATTCCCCCCACCTCCACCAAGAATTAACCGCCGGGGCTTTTGCCCCGGCGGTTAATTCTTGACGGAGACGAAGCAATGATAACACCCCTGTTTTTTTTGCCGCAAAGCGGCAAAAATCAATGCGCAGCGCAACGCAGTATTCAGAAAAGCAGTAAACCGCTGCGCCGGGCTATTTTGCCCAATAAAGTTGCCATCTATGCGGGCTAATGAAGTAATGAAGCCGCTTCGATAATGAAGACGCTTCTTCGGAGCTGATTGAAACGCGGGCGACTTCGCTTCATCGGGAGCGATGAAAACGCCTTCATCAGTCGGCAACTCTTGCTTCTACATAAAATAATCAGCGGGAGCGATAAATCCTGCTTTACCGCTCCCGCCTTGAAAGACGTTATTTCTTTCTTCTTTTCTTGTTTACAGCTTCTTTAAACTGCTTGCCTGCCTTGAATACGACGACTTTCTTTGCAGGGATCTTGATCTGCTCGCCGGTCTTGGGGTTTCTTCCCTTTCTGGCGGGCTTTTTTACTGCTTTCAGAGAGCCGAAACCGACCAGCGTAGTTGAGTTTCCTGCCGCGGTATCGGCAACAAGAGATTGAAAGAGCGCACCGACTGTTTCAAGGGCTGTCGCTTTTGTGCAACCGGTCTTTTCACGAACTATTTCCGCGAGGTCTGCTTTTTTCATTTTTTTGCTCCTTTGCTAATATTTCTGGCAAAATATGAGTAACCGGATAAATTATAAAACGAAAAAAAGAATTTGTCAATACGTGCGCGTCAATAATTATATTTTTTTCGAAAAACAAATAAATAAAGGCGTATATTTATTTGACGTCACTCTTCGAAAATGCAACGGCTCCGCTAACAGTTATCAGTGCCGTCCATAAGCAGTCTGCGGACACGGCAACCGCCAGAAGCCTGCCCGAAGCTGACATTGCCGTTATTACACCTGTTTGGAAACTCGGGAAAATACCGAGCAGATAGAGTATCAGCTCGGGCATTGACGACGCCATGGCCGAGGCGAACGAAAATACGGTTCCGAGCACTATTGGAAGTACGATGCTTGTTATCATCGAAACGGGGACTTTTTTCGTGATGAACGTCACCGAGACCGCAACCGACGTGTATACGATATAAATCAGAAGAGCGACAAGACATATCTTGATTATCTCGGTCGCTGTCAGACTGAATTCTCCGAATATCAGGTAAGTAAACAGAAACGTGGATGCGGTATATACGAAAAACGACGGAATTGATATCAGGAGAGACGAAAGAAACAGCGAAAAATAGATATCGGTACGACGGTGACCGGCAATTATCTTGTTTCTGATTATTCCGTTGGAAAACTGACTTCCGCAAAAAAACGATACGGCAGCCGGAACAAACAGACCGAATCCCGAAGAAAACGGAATAGAAGAAACAAAGACCGTGTCGGGATTCATCATTGATTTAAGGTTCTCGAGAAGGCCAGAAAACGAGGCGAGTTCACCCGATCCGAGAGCGTCGCCCGCCGTATCGTAAATCAGGTCGAAAAACGAAAAAAGCAGATAATACAGGCCAGGAATAAACAGACCGGCAAAGGCCGCGCCCGCGATCATCAGATAAAAAAGCTTCCCGCGTCGCAGAGCGAACAGATCGGCATTAAGCAAACGTTTCATTTCTCCCCCACCTGACTGACGAAATAGTTCTCAAGATTTCCGTCCTCGGTTCTGAAGCTCTCAACATCAAAACCGCCGAGATAACCTGCCGTAATTCGATAGTTGAAAGGTCCGTAAAGAACGCATTTGTTCCCGGAAATTTCATAAGAAGCACATCCTCCGGCGGCGACGCATTTTGCCGCGTTGTCCGCAGCGTCGGACGGATTCCCGAGGAAGGTAACGGTGATTCTCTCGGAAAGTCTTTTTTCCAGATCCTCCGCACCGATACACTCCATGATTATTCCGTCGTCGATCAGGATATAATAATCGGCTATCCGTTCGAGCTCGCCGAGCAGGTGAGAAGATACAAGTATTGTGATATTCTTTTCACGTGAAAGCCGGTGCAGCAAATCCCTCATTTCAATCATTCCCTGAGGATCGAGACCGTTTGTCGGCTCGTCGAGAATTAGAAATTCGGGATCGCACAGCAGGGCGTTGGCGATACCGAGCCGCTGTCTCATTCCGAGAGAATAATTCCTGACTTTTTTTCTGTTGTTTTTATCGAGTCCGACAACGTCAAGGACCGAAAGGGCGTTTGAAGGATCGACGCCGCACTGTTTTGCCTGATAAACGACGTTGTCTTTCGCGCTCATTCCCCCGAAGAAAGCGGGCGCTTCAACGATTGCACCTATATGCTTTCGGGCATCGGCGTCGCAAAACTCGATTTTGCCCGACGTGGGGAAAGCAAGGCCGGTCAGCATTCGGATAAGAGTTGTTTTTCCGCTCCCGTTTTTGCCGATAAATCCGGTTATCTTCCCGCGCGGTATAGAAACGGTGACGCAGTTGTTGGCGGCGTGACCGCGGTATTGTTTTGTCAGCGATTCAGTTGACAGAAATACGTTTTTCATGTCGGTACCCGTTTATCTGCGATTAAGTATTCCGCGGTATTCGAGAAGTTTGATGAAAAGTCCGCCTATTACTGTTCTGTTTCTGAAGCTCTTCTCCACCCCGTCGCGGCTCTTGTATGATTTGTGAAGCGACGTGACAGTCCAGTACCAGTCAGTCATAGGAACACGCGACGGTGTGAAGTTGTAGGCGTCCCAGAGCCGGTCGGTCATTGCCTCAAACTGTTTGCGCGTCGACGCAAGCGTTGCCGTCCACACAAGCCAGTCCGACTTTGTATACGGCTGTCTGTTGTCGAGAGGGAGGCCGTACGGATGAGACTTTTCTTCGTACGAAGAGACCTCTGAATCGATAATCTGCCTGGGCATAAGACCGGTTCCGAACAGCTTGTCCCAGACAATATTGTATTTCATAGAAAACGACCCCGGCTTGTCGAAGGCGAGGCGGTAGGATCCGTCGCCGTTGGAGGCGCGCTCAGCCCAAGATGCAGCCATTTTTCCCGCCATCGAAAGATACGTCTTTTCTTCGGCCGGGAACCCGCACATTCCTTTCAGAATACCGTATCCGGCTATACCCATAATCGCCTTGAGGGAAAGATTGCAGTTGTGAGCGAGATGACCGGCAAAGTCGTCGGTACAGAGCTGATTTGCCGGGTCGCTGCCGTTTTCGATCAGATAAGTCACCCAGCGATCGAGAGTTTCTATATGTTCGAGAGCGAAGGAAGGATCGTTCTCGGCGAGCGCGACGCAGGTCTCCATAAGAAGCATGTTCCCGCACTCCTCGACCGGCATCTGTTTGTTGACGTCGCCCTTTCCGTAGACCTGACCGTTAAGCAAAGGATACTGCCCGCAGTCGTGGGGAGCAAAATCGAAAGACCAGTCGTCGGAAGCAGCAAAACGGTATATCGGCCTCATCATTCCCTTGACTAGTTCGGGATTGTAAAGCAGGAACAGCGGGATCGACGGATATGATACGTCGACGGTTGCGGCACATCCGTTCGAATAGCATTCCTTGGAAATGAACAGTACTTTACCGTCCCCGTCGAGAACCAGCTTGTGAGCCCCTACAGACTGTCTGAACGCCAGCTGCAGCATTTCCGCGTATTTCTCACCGCCTGCCCTTACGGCGTCCGCCCAGAGCTCGGAATCGATTTTTTCGCATTTTGCCAGCGTATCGCGGTAGTCCGCGTGCGCCTTTGCGATTTCTTCGGTGATCGGACTACCGTTCCTGTTCCAGTATGAGCGCAGATGCTCCCCGAAATACTCGATTGATTCGATATCGTCGTAAGCAAAGGTAATCACAGAAGAATCGTTCGGCGAAACGTCTATCGCTACGAAACGCAGCCCGTCGTCTCCGGTGAAAACGCAAGTCTCGCCTTTTCCGGTCAGATAAAACCTTCCCCACTCGATGCGCAGATTGTCACCGGATCTTGAAAGAATTTTCTGTTCTTTTTTTTCGATGCTGACGGAAGAAAGGGCGCCGATTCCGAACTCTGAAGTTATGACGTCGTCGTCCCCGCGCAGATTCATACAAATCTCTTCAGAAACGGCAACACGCACGGAAACCGAGTGTTCATTTCCGTCCGTGCTGAATGATGAAAGTTCAAGAAAAGAAACCGGTCTTGACAAAAGATAAAGATCCGAAGGAATTACGGGCGTGGTAAAGCGTGCCTTCAGTTTAACGCCGGCCTCTTCGAATACGTAATACGTGGAAAAAGAGTCGCAGTCGACCGAGATCTGTTTCATGGCGGGAATATCTGCGCCGTACGCTCCGCAGAATCTGAACTTTTCTCCGTCGATAGTCGCGACTCCGGAAATCGTATTGGGGAATCCGGTCCAGTGTACCGTATCGGTGTCAGTCAGACTGTCAGACTGTGACCAGACGTTGAAGTAGGGGTCTACGTTTATCAGGGGATAAGCGGGAGCTCTTAGTCTCATCGAACGATCCTCCATATAAATAACTTGATTTATTATATAGCAAAAAACATCTTTTGTCAACCGGATTTGACAAGCGGAACAAAATATAGTATAATTTATATATGATTTAAACACGAGGTGTGTTATGGAAAAACTTGAGTGCGTAGTTCACAATACCGATCTCTGCGTCGTCGGAGGCGGAATAGGAGGAATGCTTACCGCAATATCCGCGGCAAGGCACGGAGCGAAAGTCGTCCTTATGCAGGACAGGCCGGTCCTCGGGGGAAACGCCTCCAGCGAGATAAGAATGTGGATCTGCGGAGCCGGTTCGCGAGTCCGCAACCTTCAGGAAACGGGTATAATGGAGGAGATTGCGCTTGAAAACATGAAGCGCAATCCATCCCGCAACTGGTCGATCTGGGACAGCATACTTTACGAAAAGGTCAGATTCGAGCCGAATATCACTCTGCTTCTCAACTGCGCATGCAACGACGCCGAAACAGAAAACGGAAGAATCGTATCGGTAACCGGATTTCAGCTTACCACCTATAAAAAGCACCGGGTTTACGCAAAGATATTTGCCGATTGTTCCGGCGACAGCATTCTGGCGCCGCTTACCGGTGCTGAATACCGCGTCGGCCGCGAGGCAAAAAGCGAATACGGCGAGGAATTCGGACTTGACAAAGCAGACTCTCATACAATGGGAATGTCGCTTCTCATTCAGGCGAGAGAAACCGATCACAAAGTCGAATTCGAAGCGCCGTCCTGGGCATACAGATTCGATACCGACGAAGAAATGCACAACAAGCCGCACGAATGTCTGATCAAGCCGAACACAAACTTTTACTGGATCGAACTTGGCGGCATGGGTAACACGATTTCGGATACCGAGGAGATCCGCGACGAGCTCCTGAAGATAGCTTTCGGCGTCTGGGATCACATGAAAAACCGCGGAGAGCACGGCGCGGACAACTGGGAGCTTGAATGGCTCGGTTTCCTTCCGGGAAAACGCGAAAGCCGCAGATACGTCGGCGATTACGTTCTTACTCAGAACGACGTCGAAAACGGAGGCCGTGATTTTCCCGACGCAGTCGCTTACGGAGGATGGCAGATCGACAATCATCTTCCCGGCGGATTTAATATGGAAGCCGGATCTGATATGGGCGGACACCTTCAGAAAAGACGTCTGTCCGATCCATATCTTATTCCCTACCGCTGCCTTTACTCCAGAAACGTTTCCAACCTTATGTTCGCCGGAAGGAATATCAGCGCGTCGCATATCGCGTTTGCATCAACAAGAGTTATGGGAACTATAGGCGTTATGGGTCAGGCATGCGGAACCGCGGCGGCGATTGCGATCAAATACGGCCTGTCTCCGCGCGGCGTTTACGAATCAAAGATCGAAGAACTTCAGAAAACACTTCTCGAAGACGACTGCTTCATTCCCGGTCATACCAGAGAAAACAGTCGTCTTACGCGTGACGCCATGCTGACCTGCGAATACGGTGACTGTTCCGCCCTTCGCAACGGCACCGACCGCAGAGTATTCGGCTCGGACAACGGGTATTTCGGCAAGACCGGAAAGGCGGTTACCTATACTTTTCCCGAACCGGTATTCGTTAACGGTTTCAGAATAATCGCCGACTCTGATCTCGACCGCGAGCAGATCGACGGAAACCCGGATCTTATGTATATTCCGATGCCTCTTTTCAAGGCGAGGGCTTATAACAACACGTCCTTCGGATTCCCGAAATGCATGCTCAAGAGCTTCAGGATCGATATCGAAACCGAAGACGGGATGAAAAAAACGGTATTCGAGACCGATTCAAACTATCAACGGCTGATAAAGCACGGGCTCGGAGTTAAAGCAAAATCGGTCAGTTTCATTCCGTTGTCGACCTGGGGAAGCGACAGTCTCATCAACACCTACGGTTCCGCAGTCTGTCACGTTTTCTCGTTCGATCTATTCTGACTCTTGACTTTTTTTAAAAAATGTATTATAATATTATAAATATGCAAAACAAAGGAGATGGTATCTTTTTATGGACGGTGACAGTTTATGCTGCCTCGTTATCTTTATTCTCTTCGTAATTGCCGGAGCGTACTTTGCCGGCGCCGAGTCCTGTTTTTCCGCTATGAACAGGATACGCGTGAGATCTATGGCGGAAAACGACGGCAACAGGCGCGCAAAGAACGCACTTTTTATTTCCAACAACTTTGACCGCGCCCTGACGACCCTTCTGATCGGAAACAACATAACACATATCGCGGCAGCTTCGGTGTCGACTTTGTTCGTCGCTTTCTATTTCGGAAGCGAAAACGTCAGCGACACAATGACGCTTGCCGCTACATTCATAACCACAGGGATAGTTTTTTTCTTCAGTGAGATGATCCCGAAAAGCTTCGCAAACGACAGACCGGACAGCCTGTCATTACGTCTTGCGGGCTCTTTACGGGCACTTATGAAGATTTTCTCTCCTCTTGTGGCTTTTTTTACTGGAATTTCCGATTTCTTCTCGAAACTTGTCAAAAAGAACGACGACCCGTCAATTACCGAGGACGAGCTTTACGATTTTATCGATATCGCGGAAGAGCAGGACGTTCTCGACGACGAACAGTCGGATCTGATGCGTTCGGTTCTCGAATTTGAAGGCACGCGCGCAAGGGACGTAATGACTGTCAGAGAAGATATAGTTCATCTTGACGTAAGTCTGTCGAACAGAGAGCTTGTCGATAAGATAAAGGAAATCCCGCATTCGAGAATTCTTATCACCGATAAAACCCTGGACAACGTTGTCGGCGTGCTCCCTCTCAGAAGGTTTCTGCGTTCATATCTGCAGAATCCTAACGTCGACAAGAAGTATTCACTTTTGAAGCCCCATTACGTTAACGCCGACGACAGCATCGACGATCTGCTGGATTCAATGCGTCAGCAGAAGATTTATCTGGCGATCGTAAAGAACAGCGACGGAAAAGTCGCGGGGCTCGTAACCATCGAGGACTTTCTCGAAGAGCTCGTGGGCGAGATCTGGGATGAAGAGGACGTAGTGGATACCGAGTTTTACAAGCTCGGAGGAAACCGTTACTGCGTCGACGCGCGGCTGAAAATGTCGGACGTCTTCGGCCGTATCGGTATATCGGTTACCGATCCCAAACTCGCATCCTATACGATCGGATTCTGGTTCACTTACGCAGCGGGACATCTTCCCGAGGAAGGCGAAACGCTGACTTACGAAAACGTTGAAGTTACCGTCGACAAGGTATCGAAAAAACGTATTATTTCGCTTATTCTAAAAGTGCCGGAATCAAATAACGACGACAGTGAGGCGGCTCAATGAGTACCATTCAGATTGTCGTTTACATTATAATCGTTTTCGTGATGCTCGTTCTTTCCGCGTTTTTCTCCGGGAGCGAGATATCATTCAACGCAGCCAATAAAATGCGCCTTCGCAAGGCCGCAGAAGAAAACGCAAAAGGCGCGAAACGAGCTCTCTGGATCGCCGAGAATTTCACCTTCTCTCTTTGCGCGATTCTGATCGGAAACAATCTCGCGAATATTGCCGCTTCAACATGTTCCACATCGCTGTTCATCTATCTCTTTTACAAGCTGTTTTCCACTCACGGAGCAGACGCCGTCGCCTCCGCGCTGTCAACCGTCGTAATGACGGTTATCGTCCTGATATTCGGAGAAATAATTCCGAAGATAATTGCCAAACAGCACGCAGACCGGCTTGTGCTCGTTCTTGCAATACCGATACGAATCATAACCTGGCTGCTCTTCCCTGCCGTCGCTATAGTCACCGGACTGCTCTGGCTGCTTCGCAGGATATGGGGAAAGGACAATGACGGAGATTCGCCGTCGGTTACCGAAGACGAGCTGTCATCCATAATTGATACCGTAGAGGAAGAAGGCGTCATCGATGAGGACCAGGGCGAACGGCTCCAGTCCACTCTTGAGTTCAACGATACGACGATAGAGGAGATAATGACTCCGCGAATCGACCTCATCACCATCGATATTGAAGACAGCCGCGAAAACATCGTAAAAATCATAGAAGAATCGACCTACTCCCGCATTCCCGTATACCGCGATTCGATCGACGACATAATCGGGATTCTTCACCTTAACCAGTATTTCAAGGAAGCGGTGGACAATCCGGACGTCGACATAGAAAAACTGCTGATCAAGCCGATGTTTCTCCACAAGACGATGAAGCTTCCGGTCGCTCTCAAACATCTGAGAGAACGTAAGACTCATATCGCCATAGTGATCGACGAATACGGAGGAACCCTGGGCGTCGTAACAATCGAAGACATCCTCGAGGAAATTGTCGGTGATATCTGGGACGAATCGGACGAGATAGAACCCGACCTGACCGAAATCGGCGAAAACCGGTACGAAGTGTCGGGAGATATGAATATCGACGATTTCTTCTACGAGATCGACTATACACCGACCGATTTCGAATGCGATTATTCAACCATGGGCGGATTTGCAATACAAAGTCTTGACGCCGATCCTCACGTCGGTGACGCTTTCGACTATCAGCGTCTTCACGTTCTTGTCGCCGAAATGGAAGACGACGTACGCGTAACCAAACTGATTGTGACTGTCGATCCTCCCGAAAACGACGGCGAAAAGGAAGACAGCGATTCGGACGATTAACGGATATAAAAATGCCGCCCCGCGAAAACCCGGAAAAACCGGGTGACGCGGGGCGGCTTTTATTTCGATGAGCCGATCTGACAAATACGATCGAATGAAAAGAAAGAATTAAGGCAATACCGCACAATTCGCGTGCGTAGATTGGCGAGAGCATTTTCCGCCTGTTTTTGTTGAGAAATCGCAGGAAAACAGGCGGTTTTTCAAGATTTCGACGCAAATACAGGCGGAAAATGAGCCGTCAAGATCCGTGCATCGAATTGTGCGGTATTGCCTTAATTATTCGGCACTCTTTCCTCTCCTTATGAATCTGCCGAGAACAAGTCTTATCCCGGAGAGAATGCTTCTGAGATTGACAAGAACGACGATTAAGACAAAAGCGCACTGAACGAGGAACCATACCGGTACCGAAAGCAGATCGCCCTTCGGAAATGCAAGAATCATGAAAACCGCCTGAACCGAAAGGATAACGGCATTGACGGAAAGTTTAGGTACGTGGAGATTGAATTTTACGTATCTTCCGGCAATTACCGATCTGATAACGAAAAGCGAAAGATAACTGACAAGCGTTCCAACTGCCACTCCCTGAACTCCGAGGGATCCGACAAGAAGAAGCGAAACCGAGATATTAATCAATGCGCCTGCCAGAGCCGTGAGAAATGCGGGAAGACTTTTCTTTTTAACCGAATAAACGCTTGAAATAAAGGTTGAAAACGCCGAAAAAACGGTGGCAACCATGAGAGACGGGATAAAACTCCAGGCATCGAAAAACTTCGGATCGGCAAGTACGACAAGAAGATGTTTCGCCAGGGCCGTCAGCACCGACGCCGCCATGAATATTACGCTGCTGTAACCCGAAAACACTCTCTCGAAGAATTCAGCCCTGTCCTCTCCGTCCTTCGCGTCATTGACGGCGGAGAGCTGCCACGCCTCAATAAATACTGTTGTTATAAGTGTCAGAACGTTGGGAATCTTGTACGAACAGACGAACAGACCGTCGTTGACGCGTTCCTCCGAACCGCCGTCCACGAATGTACGCACGATCAGATGGTCGCTGAGATTCGTCAGAGTCCACAGAATCGTGGTGGGTATCATCGGTATACCGTACAGCAGTAAGGCCTTTACGGTGCTTCTGCGGACGTCCTGCGCGCTTATATCGCGCCACATCTTCATTATAACGAAAAGGAAGACGGTAACGACGAAATTCGCGAGCGTAATCGAGAGAATAAAACCGGTTACTCCAAGCTTAAGGACAAACAGAAGAAGGAGATTGAAGAGTATTGTCAGAAGGGTATTCATTATCCCCTGAACGGCGTAAAGCCTGGTATACCCCATCGACCTGACGTAAAAGGATACCGCCATCTGAAGGTTTGCGCAAACGACGAAAAGAACTATTAGCCAGACGTATTTTCCCAGCGCGTCAAACAAAAGAAGAACCGGTGACAGCAGAAGAAAACCGACGGTACCGCCGAGAAGAATTGCTATAGAAGACGAAAAAACCTCTTTCCGCCGGTCTCCGGCATCAATTGTGAATCTCATAAGCGCGTCGCAGACGCCGACTGCGGCGACCGGCATTATAAGATTTGAAACGAGCTGAAGCATTTCGGCGTCCGATATTTCCGTCCTTGTCAGTATCCTTGTATATAAAAAGATGAGCAGATATGACAGAAGTTTGGACAGGAACGTCCCGATGGCAAAAACAGCCGTGTTTGAAGCGAGTTTTTTGTATCTGTTCATATCTGCTCCTGATTATTTCGGAAAGGATTAATACCGGTTTACTCGGCGTTCTCCCAGTTGTGATAAACGTTCATGACGTCGTCGTCATCCTCGAGCTTCTCGATGAGCAGTCCCATGAACTTGATATCATCCTCGTTCGTAAGTTCGACGGTCGTCTGCGGAATCTTTGTTTTTTCAGCCGATTCGATTTTGTATCCGGCGGCTTCAACGGCTTCCGAAACCGCATAGACGTCGTCGGGTTCGGTGTAGATTTCAAAGAGATCCTCGTCAGCCGAGAAATCCGAAGCGCCCGCCTCGAGAGCGCACTCCATCAGCTTGTCCTCGTCGATATCTCCGTCCTCGTTGGATATGATGATAAGCCCCCTGTCGTCGAACATAAATCCGACGCAGCCCGACTGGCCGAGATTTCCGTGATATTTTGAAAAATACGCCCTGACGTTTCCGGCCGTGCGGTTGCGGTTGTCGGTAGTCGTTTCAACGATCACGGCAACTCCGGAAGGACCGTATCCCTCGTACGTAATTTCCTCGTAATTTACGTTTTCCGCACCCGCAGCCTTTTTTATTGTCCTTTCGATATTGTCGTTGGGAACGTTGTTTGCCTTTGCCTTCGCAATAAGATCGCGAAGCTTGGAGTTGGATACCGGATCGGCTCCCCCTTCCTTGACGGCTATGGTGATTTCTTTTCCGATCTTCGTAAAGACTTTTGCCTTCTGGGCGTCGGTCTTTTCTTTTTTATGTTTGATATTGCTCCATTTGCTGTGTCCTGACATTTTTATACCTCACATTCAGATTTGTTTTATAGTCTTAAGACATATAAGAGAAAAGGCGTTCTCAAGGACGGTCGAGGTCGCTTTGGTAAGCCAAACCCTCGTACCGCTGACCGCGGGATCGGAAACCGAAAGGATCGGACACTCATGATAGAACCTGTTGTACGCCGTGCAAAGATCGATAATGTATCTTGTTATAAACGACGGCTCGTAAGATTCTATCGCCGCGCCGACTCTCTCGGGGAACATCGAAAGCAAAACGCAGAGCCGGTGTTCCTCTTCGGTCGATATCAAGAATTTTACCGGCTTTTCGACGGCCACGCCTTTATCGATAAGCGAACAGGTCCTTGCGTAAGTGTACTGAACGTACGGACCCGTGTTGCCTTCGTACGAAAGAGCGTCCTCAAGTACAAAATTGATATCCTTTATGCGGTTGTTTGAAAGATAATAGAACACCACGGCTCCGACGCCCACCGTTTCCGCGATCTCGTCGAGCTGTTCGTCCGGCATTCCGGGGTTTTTCTCCTTTGTAATACCGCGGACCTTGGAAATCGCGAGAGACAGCAGATCGCGCAGAAGAATGACGTTTCCCGTCCTTGTGGCAAGTTTCTCCCCGTTTATGCTGACTGTCCCGTAGGGGACGTGTACGAGCTTGTCGTACCAGTCGTACCCCATAAGTTCGACCACCTTGAACCACTGGGCGAAATGAAGGGACTGCTGAGCGGCAGTCACGTATATCGCCTTGTCGAACCGGTACGTTTCGTGTCTGTAATAGGCGGCGGCGATATCACGCGTGGGATAAAGGGTAGACCCGTCCTTTTTGAGAATCAGACAAGGAGGCATACCGTATTTCTCCAGATCGACGATTGACGCGCCGTCGTCAATCTTAAGAAGGCCCAGTTCTCTCAGCTTTTCGACCTGAGCCGGCATTTTGTCGGAGTAAAAACTCTCGCCGGCATAAGAATCAAAGGTAATTCCCAGCTGTTTGTAGGTTTTTTCGTATTCTCTGAGACTTATCTCGACGAACCATTTCCAGAGTTTCGTATTGTCTTCGTCGTGTTCCTCGAGTTTATGGAACTCCGCGCGTGCCTGATCGTTGAGAGACGGATCGCTCTCCGCTTCGGCGTGAAATTTCACGTAAAGCGAAACGAGTTCGTCGATGCCTCCGCTTTCGACGGCTTCTTTGCAGCCCCATTTTCTGTATGCGACGATAAGTTTGCCGAACTGAGTGCCCCAGTCGCCCAGATAATTAATACCGATGCATTTATAACCTTCGAATTCGTGAAGCTTTTTAAGAGAATGGCCTATGACGGTCGTTCCGAGATGGCCGATGTGAAAAGGCTTTGCAACGTTCGGAGAAGAATAGTCGAGTACGACCGTCTTTCCTTCTCCGGAACCGGAGGAGCCGTATTTCGCGCCTTTTTCTTCAACGGCGGACAAGACGGTATTGACCAGCGCGTCGTTTTTGATCCTGAAGTTCAGATAGCCGTTCAGAGCTTTTGCTTCAACGGCTTCGGAGCCGGAAAGGATCTGTTCCAGAGCAAGCGCGATCTGAACCGGCGAGCGGCGAAGAGTCCTGGAAAGCTTGAAGCACGGAAGAGCGAGGTCGCCCATCGAAGTATCGGGCGGATACTCTATAAGCGAGACAATCTCGTCGGCCGGAACCTCCGCACCGGCGAAAAAAGCCGGAAGCGCGCCGGAAACCGTCTGCGCTATATACTGTTTGAAAAACGTCATGTGTTCCCTCTGTCTTTTTTATCGAGCATATCGAAAGCTGCTTCCCTTTGCGATGCCGACACGTTGATTCCGCCGAGAATGCGGGCGATTTCATCGGTCCTTTCGTCTCCTGCAAGCACCGAAACTGACGACTCGGTCCTCGAAGCGACTTCCGATTTGGAAATTCTGAAATGACATTCGGCAAGCGATGCTATCTGAGCCGAATGAGTTATACAAATAATTTGTGATGAAGCAGACGCGTCGAGCAGCTTGTAGCCGATCTTTCTCGACGTGCTTCCCGAGATGCCGGTGTCGATTTCGTCGAAAACCAGTGTTTTTCCGGATCCGGGAGAAGAAAGAGCGCAGCTGATCGCAAGCATTACACGTGAAAGCTCTCCTCCGGATGCGCATTTTTCAATCTGCATCATCGGTTCTCCCTGATTTGCCGACAAGAGAAAGTCTACGCAGTCATATCCGTCGGGACGTGGCGTTTCCGATCCCGAAACGTCGATTCTGAAAACCGCCTTCGGCATATCAAGATATTCAAGGGTGTCAAGAACACTTTTCTCGATTTCCGCGGCTATCTTTCTTCTTGCTCCGGTCAGCGCAGCCGCGGCGGAATCACGGGATGAAACCGCCTTTTCCAGCCGCTCTTTGAGTTCATCCGCTTCAAATACGGATTTGTCTATCTTTTCCAGCTTTTCGGCCGATTCGTTTCTGATTTGAAGGAGCCCGTCAATATCGGCGGCCGAATACTTTCTTTTCAGAGACGAAATCAGATACAGTCTGTCCTCTATTTCGTCAAGTCTCGCTTCTGCGTCTTCACGGTAAACTCCGGAAACCGATTCCTTCAGCGTTGACGATATCTCGTCAAGCTCGTATACGCATTCACGAAGTCTTTCGCAGAGAGGAATCATCTCGGGAACAAGAGGAACGATCCTGTCAAGAGAAGAAGCCGCCTTACCAGCAAGATAAGAAGCAGTGATACCCTTTTCGTTGGAATAAATCGCCCGAAGCGCAGCGTCGACGGCTTTCGAAATCTTTTCGGAGTTTTTCAGAAGGTCGCGCTCACGCGTCAGGGCTTCAACCTCCCCGGGAATGAGTTTTGCCGCGTCGATCTCCCTGATTCTGTGAGTCAGAATCTCCTTAAGATCAGCGGAATCGGATTCGTTTTTTCTTGCTTCGGCAAGCTTTTTCGAAAGCTCCGAGCCTTCGTCGTAACACTTTTTGTACTCCTTCAGAAGAGAAGACGACCCGGCCGCAGAATCAAGAATACCTATACGCGTACGCATATCAAGCACGGTTATGGAATCATTCTGCGCATGAAGCGACGCGAGCACTCCGCAGGCTGATGAAAGGATCTGCTTAGTTACGGTTTTCCCGTTTACCCGGCAGGACGTCCTTCCGTCACGCGAAAGCACCTTTTCGGCAAGCATTTCACCGTCTTCGGTTTCAATTCCGAGCGTTGAAAGATACTCGGCGGCGTCCGGACCGATTTCCGAAAACAGCATCGAAACGCTCAACCGTTCTTCTCCGCTGCGGATAAGGTCGGTCGTCGTCTTTTTTCCGAGCATAAAACCGATGCAGTCGGCAAGGATCGATTTCCCCGCGCCGGTGACTCCGGTAACCGCGTTGAATCCGGGGCAGAGCTCGAGTTCGATATATTTGATTACGGCAGCGTTTGATATCGAAAGGTATTTAAGCATGAGCTTTTGCGACCATCGATCTTATCGATTCGCAGACAAATCTTGACTGTTCTTCACCGCGTGTAACAACGATTATGCAGTCGTCGCCGGCGACACATCCGAGGATCTCGTCCGAATCAACCGAGTCAAGACCGATAGCGACGGCATTTGCCATTCCGTTGTGAGTTTTAATGACAACGTTGTTCATAGAATACTCGGCAGAAATAATGAAAGAAGCGAAGGTCGGCGCGTAATCAGCGTAAAGCTCAACGGGATCCTTGACAGGAAGAACAAATCTGAATTTGCCCTCGCCGTCCGGAGTCTTGACAATCTTCATCTGACGAAGATCACGGGAAACAGTCGCCTGAGCGACCTTGAATCCTCTTTCCTTGAGCAGAGCAATAAGCTCTTCCTGCTTGCCGATCGAATAGGTTTCAATCAGCTCGGTAATAACCGCCTGTCTGTTGTTTTTCATTTCTACTCCTGAATTATTCTTTATTTTGAAGAAGTGTCTGATAAAATCTCAACGGTTTAACCCTGACGAACGACGTTCTGAGCGAGGAAGCTCGAACGGTTACCGTATCGTTCCTGCCGACCTTCGCGGCCGGCTTTCCGTCGACCGTTACAAGCGCTTTTTCGATTCTCGAATCCGGAAAAGAAACTTCAAGGACCGAATCGGGAGGAAAAACCGTCGGTTTTGAGAAGAATGTATGCGGACAGACGGGCGTCGCGCATATACAGTCGAGACGGGGGTCGATAACGGGTCCTCCGGCCGCAACCGTATAAGCCGTCGAACCGGTAGAGGTTGACAAGATGAGTCCGTCGGCGCGGTACCGTCCGGCAACCCTCCCGCCTTCCGAGAGCGTCAGATCGATGACCTGCGAAAACTTTGCGTTGTTGATCACAACGTCGTTCAAAGCGCGGTAAACACACCCGTCTTCGGCGCTTCCGGAAGACACCTCCAGCATCATCCTTGTTTCTACGTCGTAGTTCCCTTCGATTATCGAAGGGATCAAACCGATCTCATCCGGGTTGAGCTCGGTCATATAACCGACGCGGCCCATATTGATGCCGAGAACAGGTGAGGCGGAGCCGCAAAGATTTTTAGCGGCGTCGAGTATCGTTCCGTCCCCTCCGACAACAATCAAAAGATCGCAGGTTGAATACAGAACGTCAAAAGAACAGAATACCGGAAGCTTGTCTCCCGAGTATTCGGCATACTCCGGGAAAGCTCTGATCGAACCGGGAAGTATTACCTCAGCCCCGGCTGAAGCGGCGGCTTCGGCGGCTTTCAGGGCCGTTTCTCTTTTTGCCGGTATTCTGAAATTTGTAATAACAGCGACACGGGATATTTTTTTACTCATCATTTACCACCGGATTGCATTCAAATTGAAAACAGGAAAGATATTCGGTATTACCGTCTCCTCCTTTTACGGGAGATTCGATAATTCCAAGATTTCTGAAACCGGAGCTTCGGGCAGATTCCAGGACTTTGTTTACCGCGATTTCCCTGTCCGAAGCGTTTTTTACAATCCCTTTTTTCCCGAGTGCTGCTCTTCCGCATTCGAACTGGGGTTTTATCAGAGAAATAACACGCGCGCCCGGTTTCAAAATATTACGAAGAGCCGGAAGAATAAGAGTTTGCGAAATGAAGGATACGTCAATTACGGCAATATCGCAAAGCGCGCCGACGTCTTCAAACCTAAGATACCTCGCGTTCAGCCCTTCCAGTGACTCCACCCGCGGATCCGTGGACAGTGCAGGATCCAGCTGACCGTGTCCTGAATCTATAGCGAATACCCTGGAGGCACCGCGGCGGAGAAGGCAGTCGGTAAAACCTCCGGTAGACGCGCCGACGTCAGCGGCTGTAAGCCCCGACACGTCAACGCGGAAAGCGTCAAGCGCGGCATCAAGCTTAAGTCCTCCCCTGCTTGCAAAGGGGGATTCCGGAACGAATTCGACTTCGTGAGGGCGGGCGCCGTCTATATCCGAAGCCGGACGCGTTATCCTGATTCCGTCAACAGTTACGTTACCCGCGAGAATAGCTTTTTTTGCCTCTTCCCTGCTTTTGGCGATTTTTTCGGAAGCGAGATATACGTCGGCTCTCATTTTTTTCTGTCAAGAAGAAAATAAGCAAATTCGCGGAGAAGTTCGAATTCAGGACCTTTCAGGAAAGACACGGCTTCATCCGTCAGACGTTTCGCATAAGCGTAAGCTTCGACGGGATTCATATACGTCATAAAGGTAGTCTTGTTATGCTCAGCATCGCCGCCCGTGCTCTTACCGAGAACGGAAGGATCCGAAACGGCGTCGAGAATATCGTCTACAATCTGAAAAACAAGCCCTATCCTTGACGAATAACCGTCGGCGGCTTCCATTTCCGGGGCTTTTTCGGCAATACCCGCGCTGATACATCCGAGACGGCAGGCAAGCTTAATCATTGCGCCGGTTTTAAGAGAATGAAGCAGCAGCAGCTCGTCGAAGGAAAGCCGGTCCTTTTCACCGCGAAGATCTATCATCTGTCCTCCTGCCATCCCGGTGCTGCCGGCGGCAAACGAGAGTTCTCTGCCGGCGCGCAGAGGTATTGAAGGATCGGTTGACGGAGCGCAGAGGACTGCTTCAAACGCCTTTATCGAAAGTGAGTCTCCGGCGAGAAGCGCAGTCGCTTCGCCGAATTTCTTATGGGAAGTCGGAACGCCGCGGCGCAGATCGTCGTCGTCCATACACGGCAGATCGTCGTGTATCAGAGAAAAGGTGTGCATCATCTCGATGCCGGCGGCAAAGGACAGAGCGGTTTCTGCGCTGCCTTTGAAAGCGCGTGCAAATTCGAGAACAAGGAACGGTCTGACTCTTTTCCCGCCGGCAAAAAGACTGTAGCGCTCAGCTTCGAGAAGCAGGGATATCGCCGGATCGGAAGCAGGGCCGTACAGCGAATCGATTTTCTTCTCGGTAAGCGCCGCGTCGATTTCAAGAGCGCCGAGTATCTTTTTATAGTCTTTTGTCATATTCTTATTCGGTTCCGGAAGAAGTGATTTCGGTTACTTTCTGACGGGCCGACTTGAGTTTTTCGTTGCAGAATCTGACGAGACCGACCCCTTCTTCGTAAAGTGCGAGAGATTCGTCGAGAGGGGCGTCGCCCTTTTCGAGCAGACCGACTATTTCGTCAAGTCTCTGAAGAGCTTCTTCAAAGTTATTAATACTTTTCTTTCCGTTATTTTCCATTTTCACTTTTTATCAACGCTTGTTATCATTGCCTCGGCTGAACCGTCAGAAAACAGTATTCCGACCGGGTCACCGGGTTTTACCGATGAAACGGAGGAAACCGTCGCACCGTTGCTCCTTACTATCGAAAATCCTCTCGAAAGGATTGAAAGAGGACTGAGCGCTCCAAGCTTCTCGGAGCGGGCACCGAGATCCTTGCTTTTTGATTTGATAATTGAGTTCAACGCGTTGTCGTTTCTTTGAGCCAGCGAAGAAAGACGTTCGTCAAACACGTCAAGTACGCGAATCGGTGAGCGAAGGAACGACGAGGAAGAAAGCGATGCGGTAACCTTTTCGAACGAAGTGATTCTTCCGAGTATTGCGGCATGCATCCTCGAACCGGATGAATAAACCGAAGACATCAGTTCGGACGAATCGGGAACAGCAAGCTCGGCTGCCGCAGAAGGTGTCGGGGCGCGTAAATCGGCAACGAAATCGGCTATTGTGAAATCGGTTTCGTGACCGACGGCGGATATTACGGGGATGACGGACGAAGCTATCGTTCGCGCAAGCGTTTCGTCGTTGAAACACGACAGATCTTCAAACGATCCTCCGCCGCGCCCGATAATCAAGGTATCGACGGATCCTTCCCTGTTGAAATATCTGATTCCTTCGGCAATGCTTGCCGGCGCTTCGGCTCCCTGAACCAGCGCGGGATAAAGAAAGATTTCGCACATCGGCCAGCGCCTTCCGAGAATGGTTATCATATCTCTTACAGCCGCTCCGGTGGCGGATGTGACTATACCGATCTTTTCGGGAAATCTCGGGATTTTCTTTTTGCGGGAAACGTCGAACAGTCCCTCCTCGCCGAGTTTCTTTTTGAGACGCTCAAAGGCGGCGTACAGTTCACCGAGCCCGGCATCCAGCATTGAATTTACGTAAAGCTGGTAGGTTCCGTCTCTTTTGAAAACCGAAATTCTTCCGAATGCGATCACGTCGCTTCCGTCCTTCGGTGAGAAGGTGAGCCCCGAAACGTTCCCGGAAAACATAACGCATCTGAGCGCCGATTCGCGGTCCTTGAGCGAAAAATACATGTGTCCGGAATAATGATGCTTGAAATTCGAGATCTCCCCCCGGACGGCAACCGTCGATAAAAGTCCGTTGCCGTCAATCAGCATCTTTACGTAATCGTTGAGCTGTGAAACCGTAATATAAGATATTCCGTCAGTTTTCATTCAAATACTTCAACCTTGCAAGCAGCGCGATTCCGACTGCGTTGTCGGAAGAATACTCGGGCGACGTGAAAAAACATGCGTCCAGTCCGGAAAGTCGGGATGAAATATATGCGCTTCCGGTAACTCCTCCCGAAAAAATCACAGGAAGATTACCGTATACGCTCCTGGCGTTACGCGTAAGTTTAATAAGTGTTTCGCAAACCGAGTCGAATATGAATCTTGCGACGTATCCCGCGGAATTCTTTTTTTCGATCATGGAAATCGCGACGTTCTCAAGCCCTGAAAGCGAACATTCGGTCCCGTTCACCGACGTTTTTGAAGGTTGCACGGACGTATCGACAGACATACAGAGCCTGTCAAGCTCCGCGCCGCACGGGAAGGAGAGCCCGAGTCTGACCCCGGTACGGTCGATAAGCTGTCCGGCGTTCAGATCTGTCGTTCCCCCGATCCTCTCGCAGGAAAGGTCGCTGCCCGAAAGCGAACAGAGAAGGACCTCTGTCGTCCCTCCGGAAACGTGAAAGGAAATAAAACGAGACGGATCAATTTCATTCAGCGCCCCCGAGGTGCAAAGAGCCGCCATCACGTGCCCCTCCTGATGAGAGAACCCGAACAGCGGAGCTTTTGCGCCGGCCGCAAAGGAAATCGCCGCACCGATTCCGCAAAGGAATACGGGCATGTATGAGCCGGAAACGCGCCGGGGAGATTGGGATACTCCGACGGCAACCGCAGTGCTCCCGGCTGTCGCTTCGGCGAGCTTTTCGGTTACACCGGGCAGATTCTTCACGTGCGCAAAAACGGCGTCCGACTGCCTGAGGCCCCGTTCTCCGTCCCTTACCGGCAGAGGTGATTTAATGTTTGCGATCACGTTTCCGTCATAATCGCAAACTGCGCAGGACGTCGTGTAATTGCTCGTGTCGAATCCGCAGAAAACCTCCTTCATTATCCGTTGTCCCGGTGCAGATCCGGATCGTGAAGGACCGAGTTCAGAATACCGTTTACGAAAGGCCTGATCTTCTTTTCGTCGTCGTATTCCTTTACCAGTTCAATCGCCTCGTTGACAGCGGATGCCGGCGGAACGTCGTCTCTGAAATAAATCTCGTAAACCGCCGTTCTCATAATCGCAAGAGCAACCGGTGAGATTCTCGATGTCTTCCAGCCGTTGGAATACTCGGATATCTTTCCGTCTATAAAATCCAGTTTCCCGCATACACCGCAGAAGGTTGAACGAACGTATTCGTCATCCGGAAATCTGCCGCATTCGACGGCAAGAGCGTATAATTCCGCGGGATCGGATCCGGGTTTGAAGGAATACTCGAAAATGAGCGACATTACTTCTTTTCGTGCTTCTTTTCTTTTCAAAACAGTTTCCCTTAATAGTTTTATAGATTATTATTATACAACATTATGCTCTTTTAGTCAAGGAAAAGATGAATATTTCATCAAATCCAAAATGAATATTCATGTAACTATCAGATGACCGCACAATACAGACGGTTCTGAATCCCATTAAAACCCGATTTTGTTTCTTTTTACGATCTTTTCGGAAAACTCTCCTTCGGAACTTGCCGCGACGAAGTCGTCTCTTGAAAGAACAAGGTTCTCCGCACCGGAAAGAGACGCCCTCAGCGCGGCTTTGGACCAGACTCTCTCGTAAAGGTTTCTGACGAAACGGGCGTTGGCAAATTCCCTGGATTCAAAAGTCGAATCGGGCAAACCGTAAAAATACGATTTTGCCTCATTTTCAAGTTCTTCGGTGTAGTTGAAGTGCTTTTTTACCATCAGCATAAAGATCTCGAATAGCTGTTTTTTCGAATAATTCGGAAAATGAATCAAATAAGGCATACGGCTGCGCAGACCGGCGTTCCCCTCCATCAGAGTTTCCATATCCTCCGTATAGCCCGCCATAATGACAAGCATGTCGTCCCGATGATTTTCCATCTCCGAGATGAGTGTTGTCAGCGCTTCCCGTCCGTAATCGTTGAAGGAGTTGTCTTTGGTGTAAAGGGCATACGCCTCGTCAATAAAGAGAACCGATCCGTAGGCATCCCGGCAGATAGCGGCGGTTTTGACCGCTGTCTGACCGACGTATTCTGCACAAAGCATCCTTGCGGAATATTCAAGGAAAGCACCCTTTCTCAGAATTCCCTCCTCACGGAATATTTTCCCGATGATCCTTGCCACTGTTGTCTTACCGGTACCGGGAGCGCCGGTAAACCTCATGTGTATCGAAGGGCGGTCGAGACTGTCGTTTTTCATCGATATTTTTACCTGTGCGGTGATCTCACGGATACGTTCGGCAATCTTTTCCATACCGATCATTTCGTTCAGTTCCTCGAAACCGCTCGATTCCTTCTTGCCAGCACGCATCATACCGATATCTTCCGGAACGATCGTTCCGGAGTCAGGTTCCTTCCCTTCCCGTATCTTTTTCGAGTCGGAAACCGATTTTGACAATATTATCTCATCGCTGATCTTTACCGCGGTCTTGAATCCGTAAAAACGTCCGTCTCTCTTTTCTTCAGCAACGTAACGCAGAAAAGCTTCGTGCATCCCGGCGCCGGCTTCCATTCCCGCGTTTCTCAGCTCGTTTTCAAAGGTTTCGGACAAAACCGCTTCGTGCAAAGGTGGAATCGCAACGATTCTGGTAACCATTACGTCAGACAGAAGCGCAGCCAGAACGTCAAGCGACCGTTTTTCGAGAAAAGGAACCCTGAATGCGAACACGAAAGAATCCTGAAGATACGAAAGCCAGGATACGAATGACCGGAGGGCATCGTTTTTGCCTTCGTTCAGAAAATAACCGATATCGATACCGATAATTCCGTTTTCGGTTACGTTGCGGTGTTCGTGAAGATCGTTTTTCAGATCTTCGATACTTATCGCGCCGGTCCCCGACTCTTCGGCTATCTTATATTCGGTGTAATTGACTCTCGAATCGCTTTCGTCTCCGTAAAATCCGGTGCGTCTTATAAAATCGCCGAAAGACGAAAGGAGCGTGGTAAAACCGCACCCCGAATCTATGGCAAAAAGATAATTCTGCGTTCTCAGCACGTCAAGCGATTCCTTTTCTCGGAGGATCGGAACGATTCCGGCAAGCTCGGTAACAAGCTTCTGATACGGCTCGGCACCGTAAAGGCCAGTGTAAATCTGATGCATCAGCAGAGATTCGTCGCTGCCGTCCGATCTGAAGGACATAAAGGAAAACTCACCTTTATACTCCGGGAAAGCCGAATCCGCCGCTGTTCTGGCGGCATTTTCCGCTTCCGACTCGTTTTCGGCGTTAACAAGAATGATGACAAAGGTGTATCTTAAGAAATCTAAGGACGCTTCGTTTTCCGGAGGAAAAGCCGCCAGCAGAGTCGTTTTGTCGATCCCGCCCTCCGGGATCGTCGAGAGCGCAAAGGAATACGGAAAACCGATCCTGATCATAAATCTTTTCATACCTGCAGTTCTCCTTTTTCATAAAGCCGAATGATAACGTCAGCGATTTTTTCGGAAGCGTGACCGTCTCCGTAGGCAAAACATCTCTTTTTCATCGAATTAAGGCGTTTTTTATCGGAAAGAAGACCGAACACTTCACTGTAAACGGTTTCTTCGGAGGTTCCCGAAAGCACGGAGACTCCGAAATCAACGCTTTCCTCTCTCTCGGTCACTCTGCGAACGATGACGGCGGGAGTTCCGGTAAAAGCGGCTTCTTCCTCAAGACCGCCGGAATCGGTAACGCAAAGCGTTGAAATTCGTAAAAGCGCGTGGGAATCGGACAGCCCGACGGGACCTGTAATCATTGCGTTCCCGCATTCGCGAAACGATTCCTCAGCGATCCCGCGTATGCCCGGAGCAGGATGAACCGGAAAAACGCAGAAGGCGTCCGCATCCTCCACGGCTCTTCGCACCGCACGGAAAACGCTCCGCATTGACTCTTTTGCCAGTTCCCGGCGGTGAATGGTCATATAGACGATATTTTTATTTTTTGCGTTCCGCGGAAGATCGAACGAAAGACTTGCTCCGGATGTATACGAAAATGAATCAAGCCCGGTGTTTCCGGTCAGAAATATCCTGGACTCGGGAATTCCTTCGGCGACGAGATTGCGGAATGCTTTTGCGGTTGGCGCAAAATGGAAAGATGCCGAAAGCGATATTGCCCTGCGATTGAATTCCTCGGGATAAGGGGAACCGAGATCGAAGGTCCTTAGCCCGGCTTCTACGTGAACAACCGGTACCCGAGAATAAAACCCGGCGCATGCGGCGCCGAATGATGAAAAAGTATCCCCCTGGACGATAACAGCGTCGGGCTCCGTGCCGGCAATTACCCCGGACACTTCGGATATTACCCGCGACGTCAAAAGGGCGGGAGACTGATCCGGTTTCATCAGTTTTAGATCCATATCCGGCTTTATGCCGAATATCTTCCACGCGTCCGCGGCAAGCCGGTCGTGCTGACCCGTGGAACAAACCGTCATATCCGCGCCTCTTTTTTTCAGCTCGGCTATAAGCGGGCCGAGCTTCACCACCTCGGGTCTTGTTCCCGCAACGGCTAAGAGTTTCATAGTCGATTCCTCTTATTAAAGCCGCTCTTTCAGGACGAAAGGCCTTGCCGAGCGGCTTTATCATGCGATTTATTTCAAAAAACACTGTAATTGCGATTTTTACGAGTGTTTACGGTTTTTTACAACAAGGAAAACGATAACTCCGCATGCAGCGGCAAGGAGCGAGCAGGCAGTGATAAGAAGCACCGTAAGAAGCTTATCCGGATTTTTGTTACCGTCGTCAGTGTTTCCGGCAGCGGACGATTCCGCGGGAGAGGGAGACGACGACGTGTCGGCTGTGCTCCCGGACGTGACCGGTTCAACCGCATCCGTTGAATCGGGAACCGTCGTGACACCGGGCTGACTCTGGGAATCAGACGCCGATGTGACCGTTCCTGTCGCTTCGAGAACGACCGATTCTTTTGCGCCGCAAGCCGAACATACTTTCTCCCCTTCTCCGGGCTCGGTCGCCGTGGGCTCTTTGATCACGCTGACTTCTCCGAATGAATGAGCGATTTTCGGATATTTTGCCGTTATCTCGGCGACGTCTCCGGAAATCTTGACGCTGACGTCGGTACATCCTTCTATTTCGGCCTTTGCATCGGACGCAAGCTTGTAACCGAGATCGGCTTCGACGCTTATGACCGCGAAATATTCTTTATCGCAGGTGAACTTTTCGGACGGGTTGGCGGTGTTCCATACGATCGATTTAAGCTTTAGTCCTTCGGCGAGTTCAAACTTCAGCGTTGAAGCCGGTAAATTACCGGCAGCCGGCGCGGTAAAGCTGTGGATTTTAATCAGACTTATTGCGTTATCTTTTGTGCGGTAGGTCGCGTGAACTATAACAAGGGTGTCTTCCTTGACGTTGGTAGTGTAAGATTCTGCCCTATTATCAGGGTTCTGAACCTTAAGATCCTTGTTTTCCACGAATTTCCCGGTGTCAACGTTTATGGTGAGCGTGTATTCGGTGTTCCCGAGTGGATGTTCGGCCATCGCTTTTACCGGGTCGCCGCCTCCGGCAAGCATCCATGTGTTTGCCTCTATACTGTGGACGAAAGTCTCCGAATAACCGGCAGACTGTGATTCGACGGTAAAAGAAACCACCTTCGGAGTTCCGCCCGCCATACTAACGGCAGTCTCGCGGCAGATATCGCCGAAAGTTTTGGAAAACTGAAAATCGGGCAACGTGACCGAAACGGTTCCCGATACACCGTTCATGACAGAATAGGTGAAACCGCAGACCGAGCACGTGTAATCGGTGTAAGCCCCGTTCGGAACGCCGCCGTCAAACGAATGGGCGGTCAGTCCGTAGTCGGAATCGCAAACGGTGCAATGCTTCCAGTGACCGTTCGTGTCCTTTTTCCAGTCTGAAGTGTCGCCGGAATGATCGCAGGCGACCGTGATCGTCTCGAACGACGCGTACGCGACCGTTTGCGACTGCTCAAGATTATAGATATAGGTGGTCTGCCCCGCGTACGACACTTCTGTATCGATTATAAACTGATAACCCGGAGAAGCGGTTAACACTACTCTCGGATAGTATTTCCCGGCCTTCGCAGGTGTTCCGGGATCAACCTCAACATCGTCGGAATCCTTCCAGCCTGAAACCACCGAAGCTACCCCGGGAGTCGGAGAACTGAAATTATCGGTTGAAAGAATTGTTCCGACGGAAATCTCCCCGATAATGGTAACTTGGGAGATTTCGATACTTCCTCCCGGGAGCTTATCGAATTCACGGATCAGCTCGATCTTTGTATCCAGATTGATGACGTTTCCGTCGGAGTTTTTATCGTATCCGACGGCAAGACAGGCCTCCCCGTTGACGGAAGCATGAACGTTGCTTGCTCCGCCGGAAACGGCGAATACGTGTCCTGAAAGAGCATTGAGTCTGATTCTTAACCTGTATACGTGCCCGCCGGAAAAGTAGTCACCTGGTGAAAGATATTTTTCCGCCGTTACGTCATACCAGGCGATCCCGTCATAAAAAGGCGACGTGTCCTGATCAACGGCAACCTTCGCTCCCTGCGACGAAGGATCGTCGTCAAGGACGAAGGGAACCGTAACTCCGGCCTTCGGCACTATAACAAAAGTGTCAAAATCGTTTATGATTTTATATGAGGGCATTAACCCGGCTGAAACGCCGGCGCATAACACGGTGCATAAAACAATGACAAAAACAAGCGAAAGTGCAATCTTAGATTTCATCGCGTTATCCAACTATTTTATTTCAGAATATATTATATTATAGCAAATTAAGCACTGAAAGTCAATCGCGCGGGTCTGATCTGAAGCGAAGCAGGGCGTTTCTGTCGTTGTCCGAAGCGTATCCGATACCGATACGCGGAAAAGCCGTGATTCCGGAAGGAATAAAACCGTCGTCCTCAATCCATAAACGATCGGAAAGAACCGCGTCCGAAGCGTTTTCACGGCGGGTAACCGATAAAAGAGCGGTGACTCTGCCCGGACCGTCGGCCCCTTCCGCTCCTCTGATAAGAACCGCCTGCGGATCGCCTTTTACCGACGTAACAATATTAAGCATGTTGTGAATGCCGTAACAAAGATATACGTAAACGGTACCGCCCTTGTCGAACATCGGACGCGTCCTGTCTGTTTTTCCGAAACGGGCGTGAGACGCGGTATCCTTTTCGCCGAGATACGCTTCGGTCTCGGTTATTCTTGCTTTAATAAGGCCCCCGTCCGATTTCGAACAAATAACCTTCCCGAGAAGGTCACGGGCCACAGTAACGGAGTCGCGCGTGTAAAAATCGCGCTGAAGTCTTTTCGGCTTCGGGCGGCTTCGTGCAGACGAAAAGAAAGAATCGATCAGCTCTTTTGACCGCTCGACGGCAGAAGAATCGCTCGTTTTTACAAATAACGTTGAAGGAGCGACGCTTTCGATACCCGAGTCGGCGGCATAAACGACTGTGTCTATCCTTGCCGCCTCTATCGCGGCACGGCACATCGGACAAGGTTCAAGAGTGACGTAAAGACAGCATCCGGAAAGGCGCCAGTCGCCGATATTTGCCGCCGCATCCCGGATTGCTTCTATCTCGGCGTGTGCCGTCGGATCGTGCTTCCCGATCCTGCGGTTGCATCCCCTTCCGATTACCCGGCCGTCCTTTACAACGACGGCGCCGACGGGGATCTCTCCGTCCGGGGCGGCTTCCGACGCGAGAGCCAGCGCTTCTGTCATAAAATTCGCGCTTTTTGCGCTCAGGTTTTTTTTATCTTCGGTCATACCAGAAACAGAACGGCGAATATTTCAAACAACGCCAGAGCAACTGATAAAGCCGCGTAAACGATAACCGTCGGACGCAATGCATGCTTCCAGAACCCGGTATCGCCTTCACCGCGATCGGAAAGAGCAATCCTGATTTTTTCTCCGTACCTGTAAACGATAACGGATAAACAGGCGAATCCCGCAAGCATTACGGTTAGATCGGCAAACAAAACGACAAGATTGCTGTTTTCAAATTCGAGTTCGGAAACGATTGACAAAAAGTTGTTGAAGAAATGAATTATGACGCCCGGCCAGACCGATCCTGTCATAACGTAAACGGTTCCAAGCAGAATTCCGGCGGCGAAAGTGTAAAGAAACTGAGCCGGGTTTCCGTGCATAAGGGAAAATACCGAAGCCGAGAACAGAATCGCACCGGTCTTTGAATATCCGAGAAGACTCCCGAGGACGCATCCGCGCATGAGTAGTTCTTCGAAAACCGCGGGGACGAGAGCCGTCGATATAAACTCCGCAACGATCAAAGCAGGAAACCCGTCAAGATCGGGGACGTAATAATCGAATTGAATGAAGGAGGTCAGAACACTGTTGAAATACGCGGCTCCGTAATTGATTCCGATAACAGCCGGAATTATTAGAAAAAGCGACGGACGTGCAACAACGGACAGTGCCGGAGAAAAACTGCGACCTCTGAGAGTGATTCGGATAAATACAACCGGAATAATGAAACTGAGAGCATAAGCAAACCCGTCGGTTACGGTCAGCCATAGCTGATTTGAATCGGGGATTTCGGAGTTGATTCCGCCGGAAGAAAAAATCAGATACGGTATCTCCCGGAGGAACTGAAGGCAGAACAGATTGATCAGGAGCGCAACGCCGAGAATCGTGGACGTGCGACGCAGACTCCTGTTATCGTCTGTGCCGGGAAAAGCTAATTGATCGTTCATTTTACACTGCCTGAACGGCGGCGGGGGTGTTAAAAAAGCCGGACTTTTTTAACACCCCCGTCGCTTGAATTATGACCGAAAGATCAGTGGATAATGCAGCGTTCGGTATCCTTGTCGAAGAAATGCATTCTCGTAAGATCGAACGCGACTTTAATGGTGTCGCCCGCTCTTGAAGTCGAACGGGAGGAGACACGGGCCACAAGGTTGGTTTCGCCGATGATGATGTGGAGGTGAATCTCGGCGCCCATAAGCTCGGTAAGATCGACGTAAGCCTGGCACTGGCTGTCCTCGGGAATGGAGTTGAGGAACATCGGCTCGTCGTGAATCGATTCGGGACGGATCCCGGCGATGACTTCCTGTCCGATATAATCCTTGAGTTCGGGAGCGTTGCCCTTATCGGCGGGAAGCTTGAGGGACTTGTCCTCGAATTCAAAGAAAACGTCCTCGCCCTTCTTGACAAGCTTTCCTGTGATAAAGTTCATCTGAGGAGTTCCGATAAATCCGGCAACGAAAATGTTGCAGGGACTGTCGTAAAGATTCTGAGGAGTATCGACCTGCTGGATAAGACCGTCCTTCATAACGACGATTCTCGTCGCCATCGTCATAGCCTCGACCTGGTCGTGCGTAACGTAAATAAACGTGGTCTTGACGTTCTCGTGAAGCTTGGTAAGCTCGGCTCTCATCGATGCACGGAGTTTTGCGTCAAGGTTTGAAAGAGGCTCGTCAAGAAGGAAGACCATCGGCTTGCGGACGATGGCGCGTCCGAGCGCGACACGCTGTTTCTGACCGCCGGAAAGAGCCTTCGGTTTTCTGTCGAGAAGATGAGTGATATCAAGAATCCTGGCCGCTTCTTCAACGCGTCTCTTGATTTCTTCCTTCGGCGTCTTGTTGAGCTTAAGGCCGAACGCCATGTTCTCGAAAACGGTCATATGAGGATACAAAGCGTAGTTCTGGAACACCATCGCTATCTTTCTGTCCTTGGGAGCAACGTCGTTGACGAGTTTGTCACCGATGAAAAGCTCGCCTTCGGTGATTTCCTCAAGGCCGGCGATCATTCGAAGAGTGGTCGTTTTTCCGCATCCGGAAGGTCCGACCAGAACAAGGAATTCCTTATCTTTGATATCAAGGTTAAAGTCCGAAACAGCGGTAACGCCGCCGGGATACTTCTTATAAATGTGTTTGAGAGATACGCTTGCCATAAATTCTCCTCCGAAAATAATCCCGTTCTCGGTTTTTGAGAAATCGGGTAAAAATTACTTTAATTATTTTAGCAAATTTCAGTCGAAAAGTGAAGTCTTTTTTTTATAAAAGAGCTTATTTTCACAAATATTTTGCACAATAAAAATGAACAAATTATTAATTGTATTAACAAATACGCTCGCCAAGCCGAAAAAAGGTAAATGTGATTTACTTTTCAGTCTTCGTCAATACGCATTGTCAGAGCGATTCGCTTCCTTTCAAGATCAACCGACATTACTTTTACGCGAACGGTATCGCCCACAGAAACCGCTTCGGACGGATGTTTGATAAACTTTTTGCTTATCCGGGAAATATGAACAAGACCGTCCTGATGAACTCCTATATCGACGAAAGCGCCGAAATCGGTGACGTTGCGGACGGTACCGGTAAGGACCATTCCCTCCTTCAGCGACCTGATGTCGAGTATATCGTCGCGAAGGATCGGAGCGTCAAAGCTGTCTCTTACGTCCCTTCCGGGTTTTTCAAGTTCTCCGACTATATCGTCAAGCGTTGGAACGCCGATTCCGAGTTCGGCGGATACCGTTTCCTTCCCGTCCAGGGCCACCTTTGCCGACAGCTGCTTTATACCGCCCCCGCGCACCAGTGAATCGTCGAATCCGTAGCGTTCCAGCAGTCTGTGTGCCGCAACGTACGATTCGGGATGGACTCCGGTCGAATCGAGCACCTCGTCCGAGCCGGATACGCGAAGAAAGCCGGCACACTGTTCATAAGCTTTTTTCCCGAGTTTCGGTACCTTCAGAAGTTCGGCTCTGGAATCAAACTCTCCGTTTTCCTCGCGGTATTTCACGATGTTCTTCGCAATCGAAGAATTAATCCCGGATATGTACGAAAGGAGCGAGTACGAAGCGGTGTTGAGATCGACCCCGACTGCGTTGACGCAGTCCTCAACGACGCCCGTCAGCGATTCGTCCAGCCGTGCCGGTTTCATATCGTGCTGATACTGTCCGACGCCGATCGACTTAGGGTCTATTTTGACAAGCTCCGCGAGCGGATCCTGAAGTCTTCTGGCAATCGAGACGGCGGAGCGCTGCGTAACGTCGAAATCGGGGAACTCCTCCGCGCCGAGCTTTGACGCGGAGTAAACCGAAGCTCCGGCTTCCGACACCATAATATACTTACAGGGCAGTCCGGTTTCCTTCAGAAGATTCGCTATGAAGATCTCGCTTTCCTTCGATGCGGTCCCGTTGCCGATTGCGATAACGTCTATTCCGTACTTTCTGATAAGCGCCGAAACGACCGCGCCGCTTTCCCTTATACGCTCCTGGGGTTTCGTCGGGTAGATCACCGCGGTATCGATAACTTTCCCGGTCTTGTCAACAATGCCGAGCTTACAGCCGGTCCGATATCCGGGATCGAATCCCATAACCGTTTTTCCCTTCAGCGGCGGCTGCATCAGCAGATGTTTAAGATTGTCGCCGAAAACCCTGATGGCCGCCTCGGAGGCGGTATCCGTCAAATCATTCCTGATCTCGCGCTCGACAGCGGGAAACAGAAGTCGTGAATAACCGTCATCGACGGCGGCACGCATGTAATCAGCGGCAGGACTTGACGGATTGGTAACGTATTTTCCGTTAAGATAGGATTTTACAACGTCGCTTCCGGGATCTATGGAAACCTTCAAATAACCTTCCTTTTCGCCCCTGTTTACGGCAAGCACCCGGTGAGAAACGATTTTTTTGAGCCGTTCCGAAAAATCGTAATACTGAGAGTAAACGGAAGGTTCGTCCTTCACGGCCTTTGAAACGAGAAGACCGTACTCCCAGATAAGAGTTCTGAGCGCCTTGCGGCACCCCGCGTCGTCCGAGATGCGTTCGGCGATGATATCGCATGCTCCGGCAAGAGCGTCTGACGGATCGGCGACGCCCTTTTCCTCGGAAACGTATTCGGCGGCGAACTCATCGATCGGCTTTTCGTATTCGCCGCGAAGTTCGGAAATCAGATCGGCAAGAGGTTCGAGTCCTTTCTCCTTTGCGACCGACGCTCTCGTCTTTCTGTGAGGTCTGAAAGGACGGTATATGTCGTCAATTTCCGTCAGCGTTGCGGCGGAGTCTATCGCGGCTTCAATTTCAGACGTCAGTTTTTCCTGAGCGGCGATCAGTCCCTTTACTTCTTCCCTTCTCTTTTCAATGCCGCGAAGATACTGAAGTCTGTCGTAAAGATCTCTCAGGACGGTGTCGTCAAGCGAACCCGTGACCTCCTTGCGGTATCTTGCTATGAAAGGTATGGTGTTTCCGTCGTCGATAAGGGCGACGGTCCGTTCAACCTGATCCACCCTGAGTTTGAATTCTTCTGCAAGAATCTGTTCTGTAGTCATAACGATAAGTACCTCTTTGCGAAACCGTTGTCATATAATTGATTATACTTCAAAACCTTCCGCAAGTCAAGCGTTTTTCGGGCAACCGCTTGACTTATCCGGAAAATAGTGTATAATATATGATGATACTGAAATTTTAACGGTATCGCAAAAAGAATTATTCAGGCGGAGGAAAGCGATGTCTTTCGAATTGAATTATCACAGATCACAGAATGTTCTCCACGTCGGGACCGAACCTCCCCGCTCTTACTTTATTCCGTTTTCATGCGACGGCGCGACGCCGTCTCCGGACACCGTCAGAAACGCGTCGGACAGATTTATTTCACTTTGCGGTGAATGGAATTTCAGGTATTACCCGACGCCCGATCTGATCGAAGATTTCACGTCACCCGATTTTTCCGACGCCGGCAGCGACCGGATGGGCGTTCCCGGCAGCTGGCAGACCATTCCCGGATACGACACCCCGAACTACGTGAACGTATCATATCCTTTTCCCGTTGATCCGCCTTTCGTTCCGACAGCCGATCCTTCCGCTCTCTACTCCCGTTCATTCTTTATACCCGAAGGATATATCAAAGGCAGAGAGATCTTTCTTGATTTCGAAGGAGTTGATTCCTGTTTTTACGTTTATATAAACGATATTTTCGTCGGTTACAGCCAGGTAAGCCACTCCACAAGCGAATTCAACGTGTCGGGATACGTCCACAAAGGACAGAACAGCGTCAAAGTTCTCGTATTCAAATGGTGCGACGGATCCTATCTCGAGGATCAGGACAAATTCAGATATTCCGGAATTTTCAGGGAGGTCTTTCTGCTCTCCCGCGACAAAACACGCGTCATTGACGTATACAGCCGGGCGTTGCTGTCAAAAAATCTCAAATCGGGAGAAGTGATCGCGGATATCACTACCAACGGCTCCGCCGGGATAACCGCCAGACTTGTTTCCCCGGCCGGAAAAATCGTCGGCGAATCAAGCGTTACTGTATCGGGTAACGGAGAAGTCAGTCTTCTCGTTTCCGAGCCGGAACTCTGGTCGGACGAATCTCCGGCTCTTTACACCCTGCTGATTTCCTGCGGAGAAGAAATAATTGCAATCGGCGTCGGTTTCAGGCGTATCGAAATAATCGACAGAGTCATCTATTTAAACGGAAAAAAAGTCAAGGCCCGCGGCGTCAACCGTCACGACAGCCACCCGGTTCTCGGTTCCGCGACTCCTTTCGATCATATACTCGAGGATCTTTATATCCTTAAACGCCATAACGTAAATATGATAAGGACGAGCCATTATCCGAACGACCCCCGCTTCCCCGGGCTGTGCGACCGACTGGGCTTTTTCCTTTGCGACGAGACGGATCTTGAGTGCCACGGAATGCAGCGTGTCGGCGACTGGGACTACTTCGTACGTGAGCCCGAATGGACGGAATCGCTCCTCGACCGGGTCGCCAGGATGTTCGAACGCGACAAGAACCATCCGTCCGTTATAATGTGGTCCCTCGGAAACGAATCGGGAATGGGCGACAACCAGCGCCTGATGTCCGAATATATAAAATCACGCTGTCCCGGCGCCATTGTACACTGTGAAGACGTCTCACGCAGGCTGCACGGCATGACGAAAGAACGCGGCGCTTACGAAAACAAGGAAGAATGCCCCTGGGTAGACGTTGAGAGTCGCATGTATCCTTCTGTTGCGGAGATCGAAAAATATCTGACCGATAAAAAATTCACGAAACCTTTCTATCTCTGCGAATACAGCCACGCGATGGGCAACGGCCCCGGAGATCTTCGGGAGTACTGGGAATGCATCCGCTCACACGACAATTTCTTCGGCGGGTGCGTCTGGGAATACACCGATCACGCGGCTGCCGTCGGAGACGTTTATACCGATCCTCACTATATGTACGGCGGAGACTTCGGCGACTGGCCTAACGACGGGAACTTCTGCGTCGACGGTCTCGTATATCCTGACAGACGGCCTCACACCGGTTTCGAAGAATATAAGCAGATCCTTGCCCCCTTTGAGATATCGGACGCTTCCCGCGACGCCTCATCCTTCAGAGTAAGATCCAGAAGATACTTTACGTCACTTGAGGACCTTGCCATGTACTGGAATGTTGAAAAAAACGGAAAAGTGATTGCTTCAGGCTTCGTTCCCTCGCTCGCGGTACCCCCCGGCCGTTCTAAAGTATATTCCACCGGGATCAGGATCGAACCTTCCGACAGCACGTATTTCAATTTCTCTGTAAGGCAGAACGCGCCTACCGAATGGGCTGACGCAGGCTTTGAAGTCGGATTCTGCCAGTCAGTCCTTTCGACCGAAAAATATGAAAAGTCGGTAGAAATCCCGGAAACCCCCGGAAATCCACTCGGACTAAGAGTTTTTGACGACAGGTACGAAATTCTCTCCTCCGACGGAACGGCAGTCGTCGACCGTAACCGCGGGCTGATAACTTCGATAGTTTCCGCCGGAAAGGAAATGCTCTCGTCACCCGTTACTCCTCAGATATGGAGAGCTCCGACCGACAACGACAGACGCATCAAAGCGGAATGGTATTCGGAGTGCTTCGACAAAGCGTTCTGCGATTGCCGAGGCGTCGAAATTCTTTCCAACGAATCCGGAATAATATCGATCGGTGCCAAACTCCTCCTTGCTGCAAACCACCGCAGACCGGTCCTTTTCGCCGATGCCGTATACAGTTTCTTCACCGACGGAAGTATTTCGCTGTCAATGAAAGTCAGGGTGCGGGAGGGACTTCCGCCGCTTCCGCGATTCGGCGTCGTTTTCAGAATGCCGGAAGGCTGCGAAAAAATCAGATATTTCGGTCGCGGCCCGGTCGAAAGCTATATTGACAAGAATCTCGCGTCAAGGATTGGACTCTGGAATACGACGGCGACGGAAAACTTCGAGCATTACGTCCGTCCTCAGGAGAATTCGGCACACGCCGATACTCTTTTCGCCGAGATATCCGATTTACGCGGCAGAGGAATTCTGGTTACAGGCGCCGGAAGGACCTTCTCCTTCAACTGCTGTCACTATTCTCCCGAAACGCTTACAAAAACGGGGCATGATTTCGAGCTTGTTCCGGAAAAGGAAACTGTCGTCTGCATAGATTACAAACAGACCGGAATCGGTTCCAATTCCTGCGGACCTGCACTTGACGAAAAATACCGTTTTTCAGAGACCGAATTCATGTTCACCGCCCGTATTCTGCCTTGCGACGTCAACGCGGTCGATTCTTTCGCTGAGGCGAAAAAACGCGTGATTATTCCGGAATAATCTTTTTGAAATAATAAAAGGAGAAAAAAATGAACATTTATGAAAAAAGGGAGATCGCTTCTCTGCCAGAGAAGTACCGTCCGTTGGGAGCATGGAGTTATTTCGGATATAACCTTCTGTTCGCTATCCCGATCGTAGGATTCATCCTTCTTATCGTTTTTGCCTGCAGTTCGGCCAATATCAACCGCCGCTCCTACGCGAGGTCGTTCTTCTGCACGGCTATTATTTCCGGCGTCATTCTTTTAATCACCGTTCTTCTTGCGGGAGGATTAGCCGGTCTCTCCGGGATTCTCGATTCGATCAAGAACGGGAACTTTGGAAGCCTGAGCTGACGTCAAACTTAAAAACGTTCCGCCGTTACTGCATGTTGAGTAACGGCGGACGTTTATTATTTGAGAACGGGCAAGGAATCACGGAATTATCTTCACGAATTCACGTTAGATCAAAACCCGAAATATCTTTCTGCGTTCCGGTAAGAAATTCCTTCGATTATCTCTCTTAACGCTTCTTCATCATCCGGATAGAGTCCATCGTCAACCCAGCCGCCGATAAGTCCGCAAAGAATCCTTCGGAAATACTCGTGACGGGTGTATGAAATAAAACTGCGCGAATCGGTAAGCATGCCGATAAAATCGCCAAGAACGCCGAGATTCGCAAGAGCACGCAGCTGCGCTTCCATTCCGTCGAGCTGATCGTTGAACCACCATGCAGATCCGAGCTGTATTTTTGATCTGTATCCGCCTTCCTGGAAGCAGCCGATCAGAGCGCCGAGAATATACAGATCATTCGGATTAAGAGAATACAATACCGTGCCGGGAAGGTCTCCGGTAAGAGAAAGCGTATCGAGAAAACGTGAAATATTGTATGCGTTGTCTCCGCCGCGCATTGCGTCGAATCCGGTATCCGGTCCGAGCGAGGCGTAAGCGGCGGAATTATTGTTTCTCATTGTTCCGAAGTGCAGCTGCATCTTCCATCCGCGTTTCGCATATTCCGCTCCTAAAAAAAGAAGCAGCTCCGTCATATATATTTCGGTCTCATCGTCGGTAAGCTCCGCACCGCGGATTGCCTTTCCGAATACCGCGGAAGCGTCGCCTCTTCTGAAAGGTATACGGTCCAGTCCGTGATCAGAAAGGCGGCATCCGTATTCCGAAAAATGATCGAGTCTTGCCGACAACCACCCGAGAAGCCCGTCGTAACTGTCGATACCGGTTGCGGCGATATAAGGAAGAAAGGTATCCTTGGAAATATTAACCGCCTTGTCAGGCCGGAATGCGGGCAGAACTTTCACCGAAAAGCCGCTGTCTCGGATCGCCTTGTGATATTCAAGCGAGTCGGCGGGATCGTCGGTGGTGCAAAGGACGCGCACGTTCGATTTAGCAATCAATCCCCTGGCCGAATAACCGTCCGATGAAAGCCTGTCGGAGCATTCGTCGAATATCCTGTCGGCGCTTTCAGGATTCAGTATCTCGTTTATCCCGAAATATCTTTTCAGTTCTAGATGCGTCCAGTGATAGAGCGGATTACCGATACAGTACGGAATAACAGATGCAAACGCGCGGAACTTTTCACGCCACGGTGCGTCTCCGGTTATAAGATCTTCCCGAATACCGTGAGATCTCATTGCGCGCCATTTGTAATGATCGCCGCCCAGCATCAGTTCGCCGATATCGCCGAATTTATGATCCAGGGCAATCTGGCGCGGATCAAGATGACAGTGGTAGTCGATTATCGGCATTCTTTCGGCATAAGAGCGATACAGTTTCTCCGCACACCTGCCATTCAGAAGAAAGTCGTCGTTTATAATTGTTTTCATATTTTTAGTCTTCCTTTGGTTTCTCTTTTCGTCGGCTAGGATCAATACAAAAAAATGCAACCTGACCGGTAAACACCGGATACAATAATTATAACCGCTTCATTCGTTTTTGTCAATAATGTTGCGGAAACGCCGGTTTCAAAAAATCAAAAAATGGCAGGCGTTAATCTTGACACAATAAATGTAAATATGATATAATTATCGCATAAAACAATCTATCCAGGAGGACAAACCGATGCTCGCATGCGCAGAACTGTTTGCTGAAGATCTCAAATCCAAGAACCTCAATTTCACTATCAACGAGGCCGACGACGGAGACGTTGTCGTCAAATTCCCTTACGACGGAAAGTTTACCACCTTCGTCTTTTCGGGAGACGAAGGAAGGTACGTTTCAATGTACACTCTGTTCGATTCGGTTCCTGCCGAAAGGGTAAGCGATGTTATTATATGCTGCAATTCACTTAACGCGTTGTATAAATGGCTGAAATTCTACGTTGACAAGGACAACGATCTTATGATCCAGGACGACGCCATCATCTCTCAGGATACCGCCGCCGAAGAGTGCTTCGAACTTCTTCTCCGCCGCATCAACATCCTTAAAGATGAAAAAGTTCGTATTATGAGAGCAATTTACGGTCTTTGATAGTTTTTTATCAGTATAATCCCGGTCTGTCGGTGTTTCCGTTACAGGATTGCCGGCAGACCGAACGTTTTTGAGGTGCAGAATGAAAATCATCAAGATTTCGCTGATTTTCCGCTCGATAGATACGCTGTACGACTATAAAGCAAAAAAAAACTCGTTGTTCTGGGACGATTACTATAAAAAAATCGGTGAGCTTTGCGGAGATTTCAGTATAGAAGCACGCGGAACCATGTCAAATATCGTTTATTTTCCCGCATTTTCGGAACCGGATGAATGGGCGGAAAGAATCAGGGGAATAACCCGCTCTCTTCTGGGGGGAGACGCTGATTTTCTCCTTACCGCCTCATTAATGAGCGAGGGCGACGCCGAGCGGCTAAGATCCGGAAATATCGGTAACATTACGTCCAAAGCATGGTTTTCCGAATTCTTAAGCGGAAAATCAACCGGAAAACCGGTTGCCGATTTCGCAGGGGGCGCGCGGATCAAGGACGAACCGCCGTCCGATCCGGGTGACGACGGTGATAAAAAACCGAATCCTCCCAAATCACCCGCCACGCCCAAAAAAGCCGATCGAAAGGATCCCGATCCAACTCCCGAAGACCTTGCCGGCGAGGCTGAAAGAATAATAAAACTTAAAGAAGATCTGCTGAAATACGTACGGGGGCAGCGCCACGCCGTTGAGGAAGTGGTACAGACGGTATTCGAATGCGATGCTTTTTCGTCGCACGACGAATCCAGGAAAGGTCCGCTTGCAGTATTTCTTTTCGTTGGTCCGAGCGGGGTCGGAAAAACATATCTTGCGAGATGCTGCGGGAAAATGCTGCGAAACGAAGACCCGCTCGTCGTCGATATGAGCGAGTTTTCCGACAATCTTTCGAACAACAAATTCAACGGCGATCACGGCGAGCACAATCTTGTCACAGGTTACGTCAGGGAACATCCGAACGGCATTATTATTTTCGACGAGATTGAAAAAGCCCACATAAACACGATTCATCTTTTCCTTCAGATCCTTGACCAGGGCGAACTGACGGATATGAAACTCAAGCGGAAGGTGTCTTTCCGTAATACGATCATTTTCATAACGACGAACGCCGGTCAGAGTCTTTACGAGGATACCACTGTTACCAATCTTTCTGGGATTCCGAGAAAAGTCATTCTCGAAGCATTGAGGACGGATATCAATCCGACGACGAGAGAACCGTTCTTCCCGGAATGCATTACGACAAGGTTTGCAAACGGCCACGTTGTTCTTTTCAATCATCTTGAGCCTTTTGCACTGTCTGAAATCGTAAGGGCCGAACTCGAGCTTCAGGTTGAACTTTTCAGAAAAAAATACAACGTGGATATCGAATTCGATCCCGAAACGCTTTCGGCTCTTATCCTTTACAATTCAGGAGGCGCCGCCGACGCCCGCACGCTGAGAGGGAATGCGCGCCGGCTGATAGTCAGCGAAGTTCAGTCGGTAGTAATGCAGATATTCGAAAAATCCGGGAAAGAAGTCAACCGGATTAAAAATATCAGGATGACTGTTGATCCTGATCATTCGGGAGAAGACGTAAGGAAACTGTTCGAATTCAAGGACAAATACCGCGTTACTGTTTTCTCATCCGAAAATCCGGCCGAACTGATCAGAAGCGCTTCTCCTTCAAATTTCGATTTTGCATGCTGTTCAACTCCCGACGAATACAAAAAAATGCTTCGCGGAGTAGTTGACTTTGCCCTGGTCGATCCGCTGTTCGAAATACTCGGATCAGAAAGAACGCCGAACGATATTGAAGACGTAAAATCCCGCGGGATGGAAGTATTCAGATATCTTCAGGAATTTTATCCGGATACGCCCGTTTATCTTCTTGACACTGAAGGACGCGGCGATAAAGCGTTCGATTCGCTGCTCGCGGCGGGCGCACGCGGCGTTATTCCCGTGAAAACGGACGACGCTTCGACGCTTTCCGCCGCTGTTCACGCCATAGCAGCCGGCGCTCTGATGAACAATAACTGTTTTGCTCTCGGAAGAAGCGGAAAAATGCTGAATTTCAACTGCTCACAGTATTCCGACGGCGGCGAAACGGCTGTGATTTCTTTTGACGACCTTTCTATCGAATACTCTCCGTCATCCGCGGACCGCGGATCGATGGCGCGAAAAGCCGGAGGTTCATCGGTAACCTTCAACGACGTTATCGGAGCACGGGCTGCAAAAGCCGCTTTGCGTGATTTCTGCAAGTACGTTTCAAATCCGAAAGAGTATTTACTTAAGGGTGAGAAGATCCCGCGCGGAATACTTCTTTACGGCCCTCCCGGAACAGGTAAAACCATGCTTGCCAAAGCGCTGGCAAACGAAGCCGACGCCGCCTTCTTCCCTACTTCCGCGACCTCCTTCTTTGGTCCGTACGTAGGTCAGAGCGAAGGGAACGTCCGTGAAATCTGGAGAAAAGCGAGAAAATACGCACCGAGCATACTGTTCATAGACGAAGTCGACGCGATCGGAAGACTCCGTACCGGTTCGATTTCCACGGCTCACAACGAGGACGTTCTCAACGCCTTCCTTGCCGAAATGGACGGATTTTCAACCGACGACCGTCGTCCGGTATTCGTGATTGCGGCAACCAATTACGGAATCAAGGGAGACAGCGGTCGCGTTCTCGATCCTGCGTTCGTAAGGCGTTTCGACCGGCATATTCTCGTCGATCTACCCGACTGCGACGAAAGATTCGAATTCCTGAACAAACGCCTTGCCGATCACGGAGTTTCGTTTGGAGACAAACAGGACGAGCTTTTGAGAAACGTCGCCGAACGGAGCGGAGGGATGAGCTGCGCGGATCTTGAAAACGTCGTAAACAATTTCCTTCGCGCAACGTCAGGAGAAGAACCGACCGGAGCTGCTCTTATGAGCGCTCTCGATACTTTCAGATTCGGAGAAGTAAACAAGATCGATCCGGCTGCTCTTCGGCAGACTGCCTGCCACGAATCGGGGCATGCCCTGGTTTCCAGAATACTCGGCTCGACTCCCTCCTTCCTGACTGTCGTATCAAGAGGCAATTTCGGCGGATTTATGGAGCACTCGTCCGACGAGCTCAAGCCGAATTACACCTATAACGAGCTCATGAACCGAACCTGCTGCGCCCTTGCCGGACGCGCCGCGGAGATCACAGTATACGGTGAAGACTGCGGGATCAACACAGGAGCGGCGTCTGATATCGAACATGCAAGATACTACGTAAAGATTGCTCTCGATGATTACGCCATGGGCGAATTCCTTTACAGAAAGAGCAGACCGACCGACGGTGAAACGCTTATGCGCGAACAGTTCGACCGTGCCGTAATGCTTCTCTCGGAACACAGAGAAACGCTTGACAGACTGACGGATCTTCTCTGCTCCGAAAAAAGTCTGGACAAAAAACAGCTTGATTCATTCTTTGAGGATGAAAAAATATAATCCGTAACTTTTGCGCCAGAGCGGAGCCGTCACCGGCTCCGCTCTGGCGCGTCTGAATCTAAACTTATTTGTTACGTCGATATCATCAGGTTATGAAAGCTGATTCAAAACGGTATACGGCAGGACAACGACCGACCGGGCATATATGATTTTACAGCGCCCGGTAGAACTCGACCGCTTTTGCGATATCCTTTTCGTTCGGTCGTCCTTTGGCTATGCCGCCGATCTTACCGAACGGTCCGAAAGTGTCGAATCCGTGGCAATGATACTTCCCGATCTCGCGGCAGTTCTTTTTCTTTACGACCGCGCGTATGCCTCGAAGAAATCCGCCGACCGGCGCGCCGTGCGTGTAGATATAGAATACTTCCCTTTTCTCCGGCAGGTGCTTTTCGGCAAACGTTATGACCTGCTTTGCAAACGAGCTGAAATATATTCCGGAGGCAAGGCCGATACGGTCGAAGTTCGACAGATCGACGTCCGGCTGTTCGATCACGTCGATCAGCACAACGGTTCTGTCTTCGGCCGCGATAGCGTCAAGAAGCTTTTTCGTGTTGCCGTGGTGTTTGGAATAATAAACGATTGCTGTAGTCATATTTGTTTCACTCGTAGAAATACTCATATTCCGGGAATGCTTTCCATTCGGGAAAAGATGTGATCAGGTTTACGATCTCCAGTTCCGCCGACAAAAAAGCTTTCGCCTCATCCGAATAACAGTCATCCAAACGTCCGTAGGCGACAGAATCGCATCGAACGGTTTTCGTTGACCCGTTTGCGGTCACACTGATTATTATCGTTTGATTCGGTTGCGAAGCAATTCTGTTTTCCGCATCCGGAGCATTGAACGGGTCGTAAGAATCAGGGTAACTGAAAAGGGATATATCGCAGAAAAGGCAACGGTAAACGGTTTGCAATTCGCTCTTTGACATTTTGACATAGGCGGTGTATTTGCCGACGTTTGAAGCGTCTTTTGTCTTAACAAGTTTGCCGCTTTTACTGTCGTATGAACTGACGCCGTATGTTCCCCAGACGATTGAAAAAGAAAAGTCTTCCGGCAGTTCGATTCCGGATTGTTCATTGAATGAAGCGGGGTCGGTATGTTGAATTTTGTTCACGCATCCTGTGCAGCCAAACAATACAAACAGACACATCATAAGCACGGGAACTGTCTTCTTCACGGTTTTCCTCCGGAATAATAAGGTGTTGAGCTCGTTTTTCTCCGCGAACCGGAATATGTCAGTCTAATCGTTTCTTAATATCTTCCCTGACATTTTCAAGTTCGCCGCAGGTCAGGATCGGGATAAGAGCGTCTATCTCATCAATTTCCTTGTCCCACCATTTGAATCTTAGCAACAAGTCGATCAGTTCATCGTCAAAGCGTTTCTTCAACGGTTTTGCCGGATTTCCCGCAACTATCGTGTAGGGATCGACGCAACTGCCGACAACGCTGTTTGCTCCGATGATCGCTCCGTCGCCGATACGTACGCCGGGCAGGATGACCGCGTTCTGTCCGATCCAAACGTCGTTTCCGATAATTGTATCGCCTTTCAAGGGAAGATCGGATTTTGCCGGCGGATCCATATTCCAGCCCTCCAGCGTGTAGAACGGATAAGTCGTTACCGCGTTCATCTGGTGATTGGCGCCGTTCATAACAAACTCGACTCCTGCCGCGATCTGACAGAACTTCCCGATGATCAGTTTGTCGCCGATCCACCCGTAATGGTGTGTAACGTGACTTTCAAAATCGGAATCCGCGATATAGGTAAAATCCCCGACAATTATATTTGGGCTCTTTATCGTAGGTTTAACGTATATTTCTTCATAGTAACCGGCTATCGGGTGTACGGTATCCGGATTTGGTATCTTTCCGTTTTTCATGATCATTTTTCCTTTGCAAACGGTGATTTATCGGTTTTCCTGACAGGGTCGAAGCGTTTACCGTATATCCTTAATCACCCTTGACCTGTTGTATCTCTGAAGTATCACAAACATCAGATCCATGCCTGCGGACAGAAAGGACGTTATAAGAAAAACCGGCAGTGCTCCCACCCATATCGAAAACAGGATAGGGACAAAACTCAGCACGACTATGATCTCGTGTACCACTTCCGCCTGGCACATTGCCTGCGCTATTTCGCTCCAGAAGTGTATCTTTGTATCAAATAATGCAGGCCGGAATGTCGGCATCTTTTTCCCCCAGAGCTTTACGCGGAGCCGCTAATAGATCCTCATTTCCCAATCACTGCACCGATACCGTTTTTTCATGTAATCAGCTTTGTTGTTCATGACCGAATCGACGATCAGTCCGGTGATGAGACGCATTAGAAAATGATAGGATATCGTTCCGAAGGTAATGGCAAAAGTGAGCGCTGCGCCGTAACCTTTCAAAAGATAGAGCGCAAAGCTGATAGCCGTAAGGAAGACGGCAGCCGCCGTTATACAATATATCGTCTTTTTCAGCACCGGTATCTCCTCAACAAACAGCAAAAATCATTAAAACAATTCGGTTTTCACTTCACTACCTGATAGCGCAGTCTGATATATGAATCTTCGAGGACAGAGCAGTCCAGCAGTTTCAAAACACCTAATTCAGACAGTTCTCCGGGTGAGATCAATAATCCTTCTTCCTGCTCAGAAATAATTCTCTATTGCCGTCCCGAAGCGGTCGCAAAAGCGCTTTTTAGCTTCCGCTGCCGGTTCTTTATCCGGTTTCATAATATCAAAGGCGTGCAGATCCGTGCTGTAGACGTCAACTTCGGCGTCCACGCCGGCTTCCTTCAGATTCTTCACGTATTGCAGCGTTTCCGCGTAGAACGGCTCGCCGTCTCCCACAAACGTATAACATGGCGGAAGCCCTTTGTAATCGGTCTGCTGCGACGGCGACGCGTACGGAGACACGGCTTTTTTTGCGTCTCCGCGAAGATAGATCCGCCAGCCCAGGTGATTTCGTCTTGTGTCCCAGCCTCTGCCGTGATTGTCGCGGCTGCTCTCAGTATCGATATTGCTGAGCATCGGGTAGAGCGGCATCTGAAACGCCACGTGAATCCCGCGGTCCCGTGCCATCATGCAAACCGCCGCGCACAGTCCGCCGCCCGCGCTCTCGCCACCGACCATGATACGGTCAATGCCGAATTCGGTCTTGTGTGCGTCTAAGAATTCAAGGACGGAAAAGCAGTCGTTCACCGCAGCCGGATAGGGTTTTTGCCAGGAAAGCCGGTATCCGGGTGAGAAAACGGTCACACCGAAATTCTCAACGAGATCCATAGCCCGGCTCATATATACCGTTTCCTTCATGCCAAGCATATATCCGCCTCCGTGGATCCAGAGAACTCCGACGTCGGTCAGCGGAACTTTTTTGGGGCGAATGATCAGCGTCGGCACACGTCCGATCCGGACTTTTTCAACCCGGACGTCTTTATCCGGGGTTAACTTATATATCGTATTCACTATTCACCGGTCAAATCGGATTTTTCTGATCCGGTTTAGTAATAACTGCTTTTCCGTCGGCATCAAGAAGAGGTGTGATTCCCGCGCCGTACCCGGCTTTCCACGCGAGATAATGGACGCCGGTCTCTTTATCAACGATTATCTGGCGAATACCTTCTTCCGTAAGTGAGCTTCCGTCTTTGAAAACGACCTCGAATCTGTTTTCTTTTTTTGCCATAATACTTGTCCTCCTTGCTGATATGATTATATCACTTCGAGCGCGGCTTTTTACTGAAAACGGGGCTGGAATACTGCTTCCAACCACGTAAGCGGCGGAGGGAGTGGGATTCGAACCCTTGTGCGCTTGCGCGCAAACTGATTTCGAGTAAATGGGGTTCGGGCTCCGTTCGTCCCTCTTCGTCACTATTTTACCGCTTTTCGTCCCTGCTTTTCCGCCGGAAACTAAAGTTTCGCGGAAGTTGGATAGAAAAGTGATAGATAGGCCGGTTGTTTCGTCCCTTTTTATTCATCGATAAAATAGACTTATTTGGAGCTCGAGATTGTTCCTGAAAAGCAAACATACCTACCTGGCTCCGTAGGATAGAGATTCCGCCTCTAAAAAGTGCGCTTTTAGTTCGGTTTCGTTTATTCTACGCTTTCAGCATTTCATCATAGGCGAC
>JAEEGL011078989.1_pt1 | contig 49099 bp, 44 predicted proteins | sample 9134231 | NCBI WGS metagenome assembly JAEEGL01 (sample SAMN16246548, study PRJNA631951) | gut metagenome | biome: gut microbiome; feature: rumen; material: fiber-attached | host: Bos | place: Iran: Karaj | collected 2018-10 | reverse complement strand
TTGCCCAGAGTTGTCAGAATATCCATGACGCTCATACCACCGACCAGACCGGTAACGATTCCGGCGAGAACAACAGTCGCAATGGTATCGAACTTTAGAATGAGTCCGACGACGACGATTGCTACACCGATTAATCTGATAAGCATAATAATATCCTCCTTTAACTAAACATCATTATAGCACGAAAAGACCTGCTTGCAACTTTTTGCAGGCAGGTCTGTAAATTGTTATCATTTTTTTCTGAAAAACTACTCAGAGATGTTTTTCTGGTCAACGACGAAGCAGGATTCAAAGACGTGGCTCATGATCACCTCGGTCTGCTTACGGTCCTTGCCGGTCATTTCCATCAGTTCCCCGAGCTTCCAGATATGCTTTTTCATCAGCTTGGGCGGATAGACACGCAGCTCATTAAGCAGTTCTCTGACCCAGTATGCCAGCATGACCAGCGGTATCGAGACCAGCACCCGCCAGAGGGTGAAGTCGATGGCAAACTTACCGTCATGAACAAACAGCAGCCACAGCACCGCCAGCATCAGCAGGCTCAGCAGGAAGGAGTAAAAGGCAATGTCAAAGCGCGGGGCCTTATACTCGATCAGCTTAACCGGCTTGTCAAAATCATAGTGAGGAAGTTTTTTCATTTCTTCTGCCTCCCGTTTTTATTGTATCATTATAGCATAGAAGGAAAATGGGCTATGATTAATATTGACAAGGGAATATCGATCATCCTTCACGACTGGCTCAATGTTGGTAAGGATGAGCTGATCCATTTCATTACCGATGAAGCGCACCTGCGAGAAGCGGAAGCCATCTCGAGGTGGGCATATGGCGCCGATGCGGTGCTGAAGACGACCATCCTTAATTCCCAACTCGTCCAGAAAGGCGATGTCATTGAGGGCATGACTGACATCTTCTGCAAGGAAGACGTCATCATCGGCGCCACCGACTTCTCCTTCATTACTACCAATGCCATCCGTACCGCAGTCAGGAAAGGGGCTCGTTTCCTTTCTCTGCCGCTGTCCTGTTCCGACGGTACCTCGCTTCTGGAAAACGACTTCATCCAGATGAACCCCAGCGTCACCTACCGCGATGCCAGAAGAATCATCAATGTAATGAAGGGGACCAAAGACGTCCACGTGACCACTCGTAAGGGCACGGACCTCCATTTCAACATTGAAGGCCGCAACCCCGGCTACTTCAATGGCCGGGCCGGGCGCAAGGGGCTGATCGGCTCTTCCTCATTTGAGGTCTTCGTGGCCCCTAATGAAGACCAGACCAACGGCGTGCTGTATCTGGATGCCTCCTTCGGCTACATCGGCTTAGTGAAGAACACCGTCAAGGTCGTCTTTGAAAACGGCCGGATCGTCTCAGCGGAAAGTGAGGGCGGGGACGGTCAGAAGCTGCTTGACTACATCGCTTCCTTCAACAGCGAAAACATGTATAAGGCCGGCGAACTGGGCATCGGGCTTAACCGCATTTCCAAGACCCGCGGCGTATCCTACATTGAAGACGAATCCGCTTTCCATACCTTTCACATCGGCTTAGGCCGCAACCGCGGTCTGGGCGGCAGGCAGGATGCTGCCGGTCACTTCGACATCGTTACCAACGATCCCACCATCACCGCAGACGGCAAGCTGATCATGCTGGACGGCGAGATCGCCTATTGATAATCTTCCCTGCCTGAAAAGAGGAACAGCTGGCTAACCGGCCAGCTGTTTTAAATACTGTTGGAAGTGCTCTTCCACATATTGACGGTTGAAGGGTGGCCGCTGATTGCGGACGTCGTCGAGGATCTCATCCATGGTCTTATGGATGATCTCATCGATCTCATCGGGATAATGCATGCTCTTTTTGTGGCGGAAGTATTCATCCTGGTCCATGGTGATGATCAGGTCCTGTTCATAAATCTTATAGTCAATGTCGTAATCGATGAACTTGACCGCCTCTTCATCCCAGAGGGCCGGGGAAGCCAGATTGACATAGAAATAGATGCTTTCATCGCGGATCATGGCAATGACGTTGAACCAGCGCTCGGTAAAATAGTAGCCGATGGCCGGCTCCCGGGTATTCCAGCGGTAGCCCGAGTGCTCCAGTACCCAGCTCTTGTTGGTGACGATGACAAAGTGCTTTTCATCAGCCTCCAGCACATCACCCATTGACCAGGTACGGTGCAGGGAACCGTCATGCTTATATGCCTGAATGTAGACCTGCGAATTGACTTCCGGATGCATTGACTTTCTCCCGATATGCTCCTGTTACTTTCTTCTGTTTACAACCGGGCTGATGGCCGCCATGATCAGCGGTACCAGTACCAGGTCAGCGATCATGGTCGGAATGATGTAGCTGGCATTATAGCTTAAGGAAGCGCCAAGCGGGCTTTCCCAGACGGCACAGCCGGCATAGGTTGAAGCGGCCAGGCGGATCAGATTGGAAACGATGACGCCGAAATAAACAAACTTATAGCTGGGCACCAGGCTGGCCAGACCGTAAGCCAGATAACCGATGACATAGTCAAAAAGCAGGCTGACGATGCCGTAATAGGTAATGGAACCGATGGCCCACATCAGTATGATGGAAACAACGCAGACCATTAAGCCCTTCTTCCAGCCCAGATGGTAACTGGCTACTAGCAGAGCAACAGTCGCAAAGGAAAGCGAGCCGCCCTGAGGCATTCTGAACAGGTTGAACAGATTAGTCAGATAGTCCAAAACGACGAATAAGGCGGCATACAAAGCCATGTAAACAAGATCACGAGTTGATAATTTCATAAAAAAATCCCTTTCTAAGGGGGCTCTCTCAGACTTCCTACGCTGGCATTATCCAGTTCAGGTCTAAGGGTATATCTCAGCACTAGGCACCCCTGTCTGGTGTCATTCTAGCACAATCTGAGGGCAAGATAAAGAAGCTGCAGGGATAAAAGTGCTATAATGGCGCTGAGGTAAGAGACATGGATTATCAGTTACTAAAGCAGCAGACTCAGGAAATGGTCAGAGATCAGAACTATCTCATCACCATTCTTTCCAACACTTCCGCCCTTCTTTATCAGTCAATGGAAAATCTCAACTGGCTGGGCTATTACCTGTATCGGGACGGCCAGCTTATCTTAGGCCCCTTCCAGGGCAAGGTTGCCTGCGAGATCATCCCGCTGGACAAAGGAGTCTGCGGCAAGGCCGCCAGAGACCGTAAGACCGTATTAGTTAAGGACGTTCATCAGTTTGCTGGCCACATCGCCTGCGACAGCGCCTCCAACAGCGAGATCGTCATCCCCATCATCATTAACGGTCAGCTCTTTGGGGTTCTGGACATCGACTCCCCGCTGATCGGCCGTTTCTCAGAAGACGATAAGGCCAAGCTGGAAGAAATCGTCAGGATATTGGAAAAGCGGATCAGTCAGCTGAGCAAGTGTTGATACCAAAACAAACAAATGAGCATGAAAACTGCTGCCGGGTTAATCCGACAGCAGTTTTTATCTCAACCCGTTTTTCTCAGCCAGCCGGTCAAGGTATTCAATGTGGCCATAGAAAGCCTTGCCCTTTTTCTGCAGTTCTCTTTCAGCTTCTTCGACCTGTTGCTGGTAATAAGTGTCAAAGCATTCCCGGGCCTTGTCCAGATCGCCAAGATGACCGTAGATCATGGTTTCATCCAGCAGGATCAGATGCCTGCGCATCGAGTCAAACTGCGGATACTCCCGGCGGTGAGCGAGAATGGCCTGACGGCTGTTGAGTACTTCAAAGGCCGGTAAAACGACCTCCTCGATTTCTTTTATGATGCTGGCAATCGTCTGGTTGGTATCGGCATGCAGGTCAAACCAGGTATCCTTACCGCCGGATACCATGCCCAGGCTGGAACGCATGGTGCAGCGGTATTCCGGGTAGTATCGCTTTCTTTCTTCAGTTTTAAAGGACATCTCCGAACATTCCGGTATCCGGATGCCGGTATTGACCACAAGTTCTTCGCCAAACCATCTGGTTGGTCCGACCTGGAAGTTGACCAGTTGGGAAATGTCTTCGTCAACAAAGCGGTGCAGGTTGCGCCCGTACTTGCGAAAGCCCAGCGGCTTCAGAAAGGCGTAAACACCCTTCTCGATCTCGTCAATGATTCCTTCAGACTTCCAGTTTTCTTCCATTGCTTACCCCCCTATGTCAGCGGTCAGCTTAAGTTTACTTAAAGCAGTCGCTGACCTTTTCGTTCTTATAGAAATATTCCTTATCGCGCTCGCCCACTTCCCGCACTACCCGGCAGGGAACGCCAAGCGCTACGACGTTATCGGGAATGTCCCTGGTGACGATGCTGCCGGCACCGATGACGGTGTTCTTGCCGATGGTCACTCCCGGCATGATGCAGACATTGGCGCCGATCCAGCTGTTCTCACCAATGTGTACGTCCTTGTTGTACTGCAGATTTCTTCTCCTTAAATCCGGATCAATGGGATGAGCGGCGGTGGAGATGGTCACATTGGGCCCCATCATTACCCGGTCACCAACGTATACGTGGCCATCATCGACCATCGTCAGGTTGGAATTGGCATAGACATAAGATCCGAAATGAACGTGATGGCCGCCGAAGTTGGCGTGAAAGGGCAGTTCGATGTAGCAGCCTTCCCCACACTGGGCAAACACTTCCTTCATGTAGGCGGTTTTCTCTTTTAACTGCGAGGGCTTTAGCTGGTTGAACTGCCACAGCTTGTCCTGTAAGGGAACCTGTATCTTAACGATTTCCGCATCACCTGGGTCATACAGTAATCCGGCCTTCATCTTTTCCAGTTCAGTCATGTCTTATCTCCTGTCTTCTTATTCTGATTTTATTATATCGCACAATGAACAGGCCCGTCATCAGACAAAAGCCTTCATTCCGGAAGGAAGAAGGCCTTTGCCGGCTAATGCGCCTTGAAATTGTAGAGAGGCTTAATGATCTCAACGACATCAACGGAAGCCCTGATGTTATCGATGATGTCCGCCAATGACTTGTAGGCCATCGGTGACTCGTCAATGGTATTCTCATTGACGGAAGTGGTGTAAATGCCCTGCATGGACTCTTCAAACTCCGCCAGGCTGATGTTCTCCTTGGCTGTGCTGCGGGACATCCTGCGCCCGGCACCATGGGGCGCGGAGTAGTTCCAGTCCGGATTGCCCCGGCCGATGGCGATGATGGAGCCGTCGCGCATGTTGATCGGTATCAGTACCCTCTCACCCTGATGAGCGGCGATGGCGCCCTTTCTTAAGATCATCTCATCGGTATCAATGTAGTTATGAACGGTGTGAAAGGCCTCAATTACCTCAAGACCGGCCTTTTCCAGAATGATCTCCGCCATCTTCTCCCGGTTACGCCGGGCAAACTGCTGGCAGATTTTCACATCGTGCAGATAATCCTGCAGATACGGGCCATAGACAAAGCACAGATCTTCCGGAATGGTCATTTCCCGGTCCTTCCATTCAGCATTCAGCTCCTTCAGAGCCTGCTGGATCTCGCTTCTGCGGCCCTGAGCCTTGTAGGTTTCAATGATCTCATCTCTCTTATGGAAGTATTCATCCCGACCCTTGTTCAGTTCGACAGCCAGTTTCTGGTAGTACTCAGCTACCTGCTTGCCCAGATTGCGGGAGCCGGAATGGATCACCAGATATCTGGTTCCGTCCTGACTCTCATCGACCTCAATGAAGTGATTGCCTCCGCCCAGGGTGCCCAATGACTTCTGCATTCTTTTGGTATCATTCAGATTGCGGTAGCACTTCAGTTCGGTCAGGTCAAATTTCTCCTGTCTGCCCTCCCAGACCGCCATGCCGGAAGGAATGGAATTGCAGATAGCATCGAATTTTTCGAAATCAATGGCGACTTTGCCCAGCTTAACGGTATACATCCCGCAGCCGATGTCAACCCCGACGACATTGGGAACGGCCTTGTCCCTGATGGTCATGGTCGTACCGATGGTACAGCCCTTGCCGGCGTGCACGTCAGGCATGATCCTGATCGCGCAGCCCTCAGTGAAAGGCTGATCACATAATCTCTGAATGTCGTCGAGAGCAACCTGCTCTACCACATCAGTGTAGATGATGGCCTCGCTGTAAATTCCCTTAATGGTTTTCATGTTATCAACCTCCTTGCATCTTCATTGTAGAATAACCAAAACGCCCATAAAACCGTCAGTATAATTTTTCTTATGACCCCTGAAAAGCGGCGTTTTCTTTGTTATTAAGTGCTTTTTCCTACATTTCATGACCCCTTTTAGGGTATAATCTATTCAGAAGGTGACCAATATGGAAGAGAAAATCAAGATCTATGTATCCGCTGACATCGACAATACCCTTACCCGGGATGCCGATTTCTTTGAATTCTACAAGAAGGACCACTCGCTTAACCGCAATGATTTCCTTAATACCCTGATCGTCAACTACTTTGACAGCTACAGTCAGGCTGATGAACACCTGCAGGAAAAACTGGAAAACGTCCTGGCCGGTCAACTTAAACATGACAGTGAAGTACCTGAGCTTTGCGGGCAGATCATCAGCGCGGTAAAGGACTACCAGTATTCATCGGCCGAAAGCCGTACTGACGTCACCATTTCCCTTAAGCCGACCCGCCGCTCGGCCGGGATCATCGAGTTCATTCAGGCCAACTGCCTGCAAGCCGTCTCTCTTTCCGGTTATTTCCGCAACATGTTTGCCTCCTACTGCCTTCTGCCCCAGGACCGCCGGGAACAGATCATCTTCAAGGAAAAGTTTACGGTGATCAACCAGGCCATTAGTGAGGGCAAGATGATCTACTTCACTACCTCCAAAAGCGCTGAGCGCCATGACGCCGCGCCTTATGCCATCAGCCGCTCTCAGGAAGAGCTGTTCAATTATCTGATCTGTTACTATAATGGCCAGCCCTTCTCCTTTAGGATGACCCGGATCCGCAACATCCGCATCCTTAACCGTCCGGCTGAGATTCCGGAAGATAAGCGGCAGTTATTGGAAAGAATGCGGCAGGCACCCCAGTTTGCCTTTAACAGCCCCGGGGAGATCTGCGTAATGCTGACGGAAAAGGGGCGCAGTCTGTTCAACAAGATCTACTCCTACCGACCCAAGCCGACAAGCATCATCAAGGGACTCTACTACTTCGACTGCTCGCCGGAGCAGATCTTCCATTACTTCATCCGCTTTGGCAAGGATGCCAAGATCATCTACCCGGAATCATTACGATTACAGATGCTGGGTTTCTACCGTCAGGGGGCGGAAGCCTGCTCTGCCGGACACAAAGGCTGAGTTTTACCGCCAGATGGTTGTGCTATAATTCATCTGTATAAAAATGGAGGTAACTGACATGTCCGAATACTGTCTTCAGATCGCCGGATTGAAGCGCTATCTGCCCTACGTTGACATTAATGATGAACTCGCCTACGCCAGCTTTGTCGTCATTTCTGACACCGAGCTGGTCAGTACCGTGGCCCCGCTACTGGCCGAAAGGATCGGGGAGTGCGAAGCGCTGGTGACTGCCGAAGCCAAGGGCATTGCCCTGGCCTATGAGATCAGCCGGCTATTGGGCCTGAAGGAATTCATCGTGGCCCGCAAGAGCGTCAAGAGCTACATGAAACAGCCACTGGACGTACCGGTCAAGTCCATTACCACTTCAACTGTCCAGCATCTCTTCCTGGATGGCTGCGACGTCGAAAAGATCAAAGGCAGGAAAGTCTGCCTGCTGGATGACGTCGTTTCGACCGGTGACTCGCTGGCTGCCATGGAGCAGCTGGTCAGCCAGGCCGGGGCCATCGTAACAAAGAAAGCCGCCATTCTGGCTGAAGGTGAAGCCGCGGAAAGAGATGATCTGATCTTCCTGCAGAAGCTACCGCTGTTCCGTAAGAATCCCGATGGAAGTTATCAGGAGATCTGATGATGAACATCTTTGATTACCTTAAAAACAATTCCTATCCGGGAAGAGGAATCATCGTGGGACGCCATGGTGGCAAGATAGTGATTGCCTACTTCATCATGGGCCGCAGCGCAAACAGCCGCAACCGCATCTTCTTAAAGAAAGATGACATTCTCTTCACCAAGGCCTACGATGAATCCAAAATCAGCGATCCTTCCCTTATCATCTATAACGCCGTCCGGGAACATGAAGGTAAGATCATCGTCACTAACGGCGATCAGACCGATACCGTCTTTGACTTTCTTAATCAAGGAAAAAGCTTCAGGGACGCCCTGGATACCCGCCAGTACGAACCTGATGGTCCCAACTATACCCCCAGGATCTCGGCTTTAGTGGATGAAGAAGGTTACGAGATTGCCATTCTGAAAAGAAAAGGTGAAGAGTGCCAAAGAGATTACTACCGCTATTCTTTCCGCGATAATACCGGCCACTTCATTTCCACTTACCAGCATGACGGTAATCCTCTGCCGTCTTTTGAAGGCGCGCCAAAAGAAGTGGAACTAAACCTTCCTTTGAGAAAGTTCGCCGACAGGCTGTGGAAGAGCCTGGATGAGGAAAATAAGGTCAGCCTTTACGTCCGCTGCGGCGGCAAGGAGCTGATCTATAACAGAAACGAGGAGTGAGAGCATGAACGAGATCCAGTTAAAGTACGGCTGTAATCCCAATCAGAAGCCGGCCCGCATCTACATGGCTGACGGCAGTGACCTGCCCCTGGAAGTGCTCAACGGCAAACCCGGCTACATCAACTTTCTCGATGCCCTCAATGGCTGGCAGTTAGTCAAGGAGCTTTCCGAAGCGACTGGACTACCCTGCGCGGCCAGCTTCAAGCATGTATCGCCGACCAGCGCAGCACTAGGTTTGAAACTCAGCGAGCGGCTGAAGAAGGCCTGCTTCGTTGATGACGTGGATGGTCTGGATGATTCTCCCTTAGCCTGCGCTTACGCCCGGGCCCGGGGGACTGACCGCTTAAGTTCCTATGGTGACTTTATAGCCTTATCGCAGAAATGCGATGTTACGACCGCCCGGCTGATCCAACGGGAAGTATCCGATGGCGTCATTGCCCCAGATTATGATGAAAAGGCTCTTGAGATCCTCAAGAGCAAGAAGAAGGGCAATTATAACATCATTAAAATCGATCCTTCCTACCAGTGTGCTGCTGAAGAGAACAAGCAGGTCTTCGGCATCACCTTCCAGCAGAATCATAACGATTTCAGGATCAGTGAAGAACTGTTAAGAGAGATCGTCACCGAAAACAAAAATCTGCCCGCTGAGGCAGCCAGAGATCTGATCGTCGCCCTGATCACCCTGAAGTACACCCAGTCCAATTCCGTTGCCTATGCTTACGATGGCCAGGCCATCGGGGTCGGTGCCGGACAGCAGTCCCGCATCCACTGTACCCGCTTAGCCGGCAGCAAAGCCGACACCTGGTTCTTACGTCAGCATGACAAGGTTCTGAATCTGCCCTTCCGGAAGGAACTCTCCAGAGCGGAGAGGGATAATGTTATTGACAGCTACATCAATAAGAACGAAGAAGACATCACGGCCGAAGGCAACTGGCAGAAATACTTCACCAGTCGGCCGGAACCGTTGACTGAGCAGGAAATCCGGGAATACCTTTCCACAATTGACAACGTTTCCCTGGGGTCCGATGCCTTCTTCCCCTTTGGTGACAACATTGAAAGAGCCCACCGATCTGGAGTCAGGTATGTCGCCCAACCGGGTGGCTCAATTCGCGATGATGATGTCATTGAAACCTGTAACCGTTATGGCATTCTCATGTGCTTTACTCATATGCGACTGTTCCATCATTAAGCAGTTAATCGTTAAATAGTTTCTAACCGAAATATCCAAAGCACAGCTTAACTGAAGCCGTGCTTTCGTTTTTATATGCAACCTTATGTAGAGTAAAAAAGCGAGGATGGTTAAGAACACAATGTCCTATTCCCTCGCTACAAAATCCACATTCATCCTAAGAAACCTGAAAATCTACGAATTAACTGTTCTGGTGCTATCGTTGGGAACGAATTCAATATGCAGGCTCATGTTCATGGCCTTGGCAATTCTCCTAAGAAGGCTTACCGATGGATTTCTGAGGCCTCTTTCTATCTTGCTGATATCAGCCTGATCAATTCCACATAACTGAGCCAGTTCTTTCTGCGTCAGATTATTCACTGCTCTGGCTTTGGCTACGGCGCGCATGGCCTCAAACTCCGGTTGGTATTCCTCCCATGCCTGACTGAACTTTTCATCATTCTGAATCGATTTATCAAGGTAGTCTTCAAAATCAATAGTATTTTGATACTTGTCATTTACCATGGTTGCAACGCTCCCTTCTAGTTAAGTAATCAGTTCTGAGGCTTTCCGCTCTGTCAATTTCTCTTCTTGGTGTCTTTTCGGTTTTCTTGGTAAATCCATGTGTAAGGATTGCCTTTTCGCCTTTATCAAAAAAGAAGAGACAACGGGATATGTTTGATCCTTGTTTTGCCCGTAATTCAAATATGTGCTGCGTTAACTTTTCACTGTGGGGATATCTGAGTAGATATCCCAATTCACAGAGTAATTTGATTTCGCCAATCATCTTACAGCGCATCTTATAGTCAAGACTGTCAAGGAAATCCTGAGCTGGTCGATCGCCCTTTTCCGTCTCATAGAACTCAACTATCACAGCAACCTCATTATATGGCATATATTCCATATTTTCAACATAATTAGACTTCTTCCTCCAAACTGTTTTCTCTTTACATTCCATATTATGTTCAAAAAACGCCTGATTCCTTGTCCACATAAAAACCGCCTCCATTGAGACGGTTACATTAATGATTCAATGCTCTTCTGATTAACCTCTGGTTATCTTTTCTTCGTTCTGGCGGATCTTTTCAATCTCCGTCAACAGTCTTTCCAAAAGATGTTCGCCGACTCTTCTTCGGGCCTGAGCGGAATTGCCGCAAACATGGGAAGTGCCGATAAAATTGGGCAGAGTGAACAGCTTGTTGCCTTCATAGGTTTCCAACACATCATCAGCAGCCGCAAAGATCTGCCGGCTGGCTAAAGCTTCGTACAAGGCATCCTCATCGACAATACCGCCCCGGGCAGCATTGACGATAATGCAGTTGGGCTTGCAGAGCTTCAGCGTCTCGGCATTGATCATGTTGCGCGTCTGCTCAGTCAAAGGAGTATGGATGGAGACAAAGTCGCTTTCCTTAAGCAGGTCATGATAATCGTCAAGTTTCTTAACATCGTATTTTTCAGCCTGTTGCTGAGTGACATAGGGATCATAGATCAGCACCTTGGCCTTAAAGCTGGCCTTCAGGATCTCAGCTACTCTTTTGCCAATGTGGCCAAAGCCCATGATGCCGAAGGTCCGGCCGTAGAGTTCCTGGCCCTGATAATCGGTATAATAGTTGACCTCAACACCATTGACGTTATTCATGTGGTTGAAGACCATGTAGCGCCCGCAGGCGATCATGAAGCCCACCGTCATTTCCGCTACTGATTCGTAGTTTACTAACGGCAGGTTGTAGACCGGAATGCCCTTACGGGCGGCAGCCATCTTGTCGATGTTGTCAGTGCCGACAGCGTTGCGGACGATCACCTTGAGGTTGGAAGCCTCCTCAATCATCGCTTCGGTCACCTGGCCAAAACCGGCAACGTAGATGTCGATGTCCTTGAGGTCCTTAAGGTCACTGGTCAGCTGGACGTCTTTCGGCAGTCCCGGAACTGTAATTTCCTTAATGTAGCGGTTGGTATAGCTCTGTGGGTCAATGTAAATCAGCATATAATCATTTCTCTTTTCTAAAGATTCTTAAAATATTCAATTGCGAAGTCGGTAGCCTGGCGGAAGTTGAACAGCTTGACCTGGGTATTGCCGATCTTGCCGATCCTTACCATTTTCTTTCTCTCCATCGCCTTGCCCAGTTCGATGAAGTCGCTGCAGTCCAGGTCGTAGTCGAGGAATTTCTTCCATTCCCGCCGGCCATTAACGTTGACAGCCCCGCCCTGCAGGATGATTGGCCTGATCTCGGAAAGGCTTTCGGCGTAGTGCAGCCCGGTCGCCCGGTCATAATCGACTCCCACCAATAAGATCCAGCTGTTATCCTTCAGGTACATTTTCTCCAGCGGCGAACCATGGCCTAAGGGGAAGTTGAGCGGCTGGCCGCCCATCAGTTCCCGGGCCTGCTTACCGTTGGCAATGAAGGCACAGTTAGGATGGTAGGAGCGGCACGTCTGCTTCCTTGAACGCAGGTTAAGAGCCAGAGCGCCCATGAAGTGGACATCGGAATGGTAGATGTCGTAGCCCGGCATGTTTTCCCTGACCTTGTCGCAGAGATTCAAAGCCAGCGGCGGGTTTACCCAGTTAAGCGGCTCACTGTTATCAACATTCTGGCAGGCCATTACCAAAGTGCCCTGGCTGAGCACTTCCAGCAGGGCATCGACAAAAGTCCCGGCCCCGCCGATGATGAAGCCGACGCTTCTTAAGGAGCAATGCACCTCCAGAGTCATGTCCGGGGTAATGCCCAGATGCGTCAGCTGGCTGACCAGTTCCTCTTTGCTTAAGGCAGTAAGCAGGGTGTTATCATTCAATGTAGCCGTATCCTGCAAGCCAGTTCACCATTTCATCGTATGCGATGAATCCTTCCTTCATGTCAATTACCCGGCCGTTATTGACCAGATAAGTCGTCGGGGTTACCTCCAGATAGTAGAGGTAGTTGTTTATCAGAGCGTTCATGTCGTCATTATCGACCATCTCATCGGTTACCGTGATGTAGTTGATGTCGATGGGTTTTTCCTTAGTCAGCTGTTCCATGACTTCACTCAGCGCCGCGCAGGTCTCGCAGTCATCGCGCTTGATCAGTAAGACAAAGGCCTGTTTCTGATCAAACAGCTTCATAATCTTCTGCGGGTCCTTTCTCGCCATCCGGCCGCTCTGGCAGCCCGTCAGCAGTAGCATTAATATCGCAATGACAAATGTCAGTTTTCTTTTCATCATTTCACCTATAGTAAATTATACCCTTAATCTATTGCAGGATTAAAGAATCAAATTCCTTTTCCAACATGTATTTCAGCCGGGCTCTCTGTTTCTCGGAAAGACCGCCCTGGCTGCCATCGTGGCCGGATACCGTACCGGAATGCAGCAGCACCGGTACGCCCTTTTCCAGATACAGAATGGTCGGGAAGTAGAAGACTCCGGTACCGTCAGAGTTATGCTCTTCAACCAGGCCCGCTTCATCGCAGATGTCGACAATCTCAAAGATTTTCTCATTTTGATAGTTTATGTCGGCATGCCAGTCCAGATAGTAAAGCTTCATCTGCTTTTCCATTGAAACTTCATTGAGCACCGGAACCAGGGCATTGCACCAGGGACAGCTGGCATAGCCGAAGTAAATGATCGCTGTCTTCTGCTGTTCAAACAAGGCGAAAATGCCATCGAGATCAATGTCGACAAACTGCTCGCTTACCAGCCCGCCATAACCGCTCATGTCGCTGGTCCTACCCTCAGGCTGAGGGTAAAGGGGCTGACGGTTGCAGCCTACCAGACATAGCAGCATCATTAAAACGATAACCAGTTTCTTCATGAATCCATTTTACCATTTTACCCATTTTTGACAAATCGGCCCGGAGATAAGGGTTTTGTGCTATATTCTTTAATAGAAACAGGGAGGTATTGTCATGAACAGAACCCAGAGAGTCTTAGCGAAAATGAAGGAAAACGGCCTCAGCCAACTGATCGTCTGCGAGCCCTATGCCATTAAGTATCTGACCGGCTGCTGGAATGACCCGCTGGAAAGAATGTACGCGTTGCTGCTGAAGCAGGATGGCCAACAGGTCCTCTTTGCCAACCGGCTGTTCAATGTTCCCCAGATGGAAAATGAAGTGGTCTTCTACAGCGATGAGGATGACCCGGCTGCTCTCTTGGCCAGCCATATTGATCCCAAACAAACCTTAGGTGTTGACAAGACCTTCCCGGCCCGCTTCCTGATACCGCTGATCCAGAAGACCGGTGTCCAGTGCGTTCTGGGCTCCCAATGCGTTGATGAGGTGCGGGCGATCAAGGATGAAGAAGAGAAACAATTAATGATTGCCGTTTCCCTGATCAATGACCAGGTCATGGAAGAAGCCAGTCAATACATCAAGGTAGGCATGAGTGAGAAGCAGATCGCCGACTTCATTGGCAGTCGCTACCTGCATTACGGCTGTCAGGGCTCCAGTTTCCCGGCCATCGTTTCCTTTGAGGCTCACGCTGCTGACCCTCACCACGAACCTGACGATACCATTCTGCAAAAAGGTCAGCTGGTTCTGATCGACATGGGCAGCCGTAAAAATGGCTACTGTTCTGACATGACCAGGACCTTCTTCACCGATACACCTGATGAAAAGCATCTGGAGATCTATGAGCTGGTCAGAAAGGCCAACGAAAAGGCCATCAGCATCATCAAGCCCGGGGTCAGACTTAAAGAAATCGACGCTGCCGCCCGTGATCTGATCACTGAAGCTGGCTACGGCCCCTACTTCAACCACCGCTTAGGCCACTTCATAGGCCAGACCGACCATGAGCAGGGCGACGTTTCCTCGGTAAACGAAAACCCGGTAAAACCGGGCATGATCTTCTCCATTGAACCGGGCATTTACCTGCCTGATGAGTTCGGCGTTCGCATTGAGGATCTGGTAATGGTAACTGAGGAAGGCTGCCAGCTGCTCAACCACATTGATAAGAACTGGAAGATTGTTGGCAGATCAGCACTTATCATCTAAATCGTTAATGGCAGGGTTTGATTCCTGCCATTTTCATTATCATTTTCTATTCTGATTCCTCAGGATTCCTTGACCAGTTTGCCACTGATATGCTCCGGTACCAGGGCAAACATCAGGGTATGGTCCAGTGATCCGGCAATTTCCCGGGAAATGTACTCTTCATCATCGGTGAACTTCAGGCTCAATAGCCGACTGATCCGCGCAACCTTTTCTCTGTCCTCAAAAAAATCAACCTTGCCAAAGACGATGACGGAATTGATGTAAAGAGGCCACTCACCATCCTTGCGATATCCTTCATCATAAACGCAATAACAGACTTTGTGATTCTTTCTTAAGGCTTCAATTTTATGACCCTTAAGGCTGCCATGAAAATATATCTTTCCATCTTCAGAGCAATAATAATGATTCAAAGGCATGGCATAGGGATAACCGTCATCACCATTTACAGCTAAGATGCCACGCAGTTGAGTCTTCAGGATCTCCAGGCACTGCTCATGAGGGATTTGTTGTTTCTTTCTTAACATTTCTCTGAACATGATCAATCGTTTTCCTTTCTAGACTTTATTGGTCAGTACATTCATTGCTGGCTTGTAGCAGCAATCGATGTCCTTAAGCATATTCCAAAACACTCCTCTATCTTTCTGATAGAGGGATTTAGTATTTTAAGTTTCTCAGAAAACCAGCATAATTCCAATCTATTTGTCCTGGTCTGCATGACAGCACCTGGTTCTCAAAATAGGCACCTAATTATGTTTACAAGAAAGTCAATCAAAGACTACTACTGTTTGGCAGTGTTTCAAAACTCAGTTTTTTAGTTTAATTCTGTCACTCTTCATCTTCCCAGATATTGTCACCTTTAATTGCCATTAAATAATGTTTTGAAGTAAAGCCATATCTATTTATAGTACGAATGCGAACTTGATCATATATCGGAATGCTCTGATCGTAAAAATCGTAGTCACCATCACCCAGATACTCGTATCTCATGCATCTATGATAAAAGCAGACTAAATCATCATACTTTTTCTTTGTCTCTGACCGTGGATCATCAGGAATTGGTATAGCAGAAGCCAGCATTTTTAAAACGAAGCCTTTCCATTTCAAAACCAGCTGTTCAAGTTCCCGTCCATCTACTTCATGATGGGTAAAGCATGACCAGTAACCTCTTTCGCTACCATCGTGCTCGATTTCACCTATCATTCTTGTGTCTTCTTTACGGTAGGCACTACTCCAGAATGTTACAAACAACCTGGCTGTACGTTCATCGACATGAAACTCACTGTTCTTGTCTTTGACCATCTCAGTAACAAGTGTTTCCTTTATCTTCCAGCAATCCTTGAAAGCCCTATTGACTATCTCTTTTTCAGGATTATTCCGTTCAATATGTAAATAATAACCTTTATTGATGAAATCTTTCGGTTCTGAACTCAAGTCAATCAATATCTTAAGGTCATTATCAGTGACCTTATACTTCTTTTTGAAATCATCAAATGTGCTTTCCCTACAGATTCCACCATAATAACAAACAGCTAATGTACCATCATCAAATACTATCCTGTTCAATTTGTTTCTAATCCCATCAAGGTTCATAAAATCCCAAGTATTGGGAGTGATTACTACCTCAGATACTCTTTGGCCATCAATGTATAAATATGTTCCATTTGTCAGAATGTCAGCCCCATCAGATTTGTAATTCCAAAAGGATACCCAATCCGGAAAATGCACTTCTTTCAGATTCGGGCAGTCGCTAAATGCTTTATAGGTATATAAGGCGCTGTCCTCCAATTTACCAAAAACCACCTTTTCCAGAGAATGGCATCCTTCAAACGAACGACGACCAAGTCTATGAATGCTATCCGGGATATGCACCTCCCTTATTGACTCATTTCCAGAAAATGCATAGTCTTCAATCTCAATTGTTCCCTCAGGGATTCTAATAATTTCTTCCATACTCATTATTCTCCTCATAATTCAATACGGCAGTTCAGCTGTTTTATCAGAAGCATTGTATTGCTTGTGCTTTAAAACTTCATCCGATAAATACATCTCCTTTATTTGGAGATTTTCTCCAGGCTTTCCTCCGCCATTGAAGAAATAATGAACGCTGTTGTCATTGAACTTCACTTCATCGTAGACTTCAAATCCGTTACCCGTGTATGAAAAATGAATAAAAATGCTTCTGGCTTCTTTGACATCTTCGAACAGATAATCATAGAAAGCTTTCAGTTCTTCGTCATCGATCTCCCAGCATTTCTCGTCGCATTTTCTAACATAATCCCTGAATTCTTCCAGAGTAGCATTGTCCAGTTTTCTTTCAATCATTTCATTTTCTCCATACACGTAATACTATCGAATGTAATTCATTTTCGTTTCTCGGAACCGGCATTATCAATCTGTTCCCATAGTCTCTCCTGAACGCTTCAGATCACACGCCTCCATCATCTTGCTTTCCCGGTGGTGTTTGTATACTTCCTTGACCTCCAGTTGCTTCAAGATGCTTATCAGTTGTTTTTTACACTATTAATCTGCTATTAGCAATCCAAGTAATTGTAAACTTCCTCAAACAATTCCAGAGCTTTGTCATAATGACCGCATTTGTGATGAGCAATGGCAAGTGCGCAAAGCAAACGATACCAATCTCTTTTGTTCATACTGTCAGGTTCCAGATCCCACAGCTTCTCATACAGCTCCAAAGACTTTTCGTTTTTTCCAATCTTGGAATACGATCTGGCGAGATCCTCCAGAGAAACCATGGTGTCTTCATCGGTTTCACCCAGAGTTTTCTTCCGCCCCTCATAAACCAACTCATATGACTCCAAAGCCTCCCGATATCTGCCATGTGCTTCAAACCCCTTTGCCCAGCTATCAAGGTTTTCCAGATACTCTCTGTCTAATTCTTCTCTTATATCGACTAATACATAAATGAGTTTAAAACACTCAAGTGCGTCTTCATAGTTTTCATCATCGAATCTGGCCTTAAGTTCCCAAAAGAAAGTATTCACACTATTGAATTCGTCTTCGTAGTTTTCTCCATGGATCTTTCTATAGAGTTTTTCAAACTTAATACATAACTCTCTAGCCTGCTCATATTCTCCGCATGAAGCACTTTGTTGTCCTGCCCATAATAACGCAAACATTGTATCATCGTGGGTTTCTCCCAATGCTTCCATCCGAAGCTCATACAGATGCAGGTACGCGTTTGCAGCTTCCCTGTTACGGTTTTCTTCGCTGTATGTAACAGCAAGATCATCCAAAGCCTCAATTGTCTCAGGATCCTTTTCACCCTTAGTATCCTTAAGGCGCTGATATTCTCTTTCACATGTTTCAATCTCATTCATTTCTTCGATATTTGCACTTTCCATCTATTAATCCTCCCATATCCTTTTCATCAGTATGCTAATCAGCGTTCTTCGCCAATATGTTCAATTACCGGTTCATCGTTTCTTCTCAGTTTCCTGCCTTCCGGAATCGGTTCGTTGTCCGGGAAGTACTCATTGTAAAGCGCTCCGATTCTTCTCTTCATCCGTTTCACCATCTGACCTGGTGCTACGATCTGCCCGCAGCTGGGGTGCTGAAAGAAGAATTCTTCAGCATCATCATAAATATCATTGACCAGGGCATAGCTGATTCCATCTTCATTCAAAAAGCTTACATTCTCCCTGAACTGATCAGAAAGTTTGATGTGCTGCTCACCGACATTGAATCCACACCTGCCCAACTGAACCTTGATCATCGCATTCCGGTTTCCGGTCGGATAAAGCCCCTCCGTTCTGTCCAGCAACCGGTCATTTACCATCTGATGGTCTTCAGCCCGGTAGATGGGGACGATTTCATATTCATGGTCCACATAAAGTTTGTTCAGCTCGCTTACCCGTCTTTGCATCAGCGGAAGACTGCCGTCTTCGCTTTCCGCGCTGTAAAGCAGATAGGCCTCCCCTTTCTTCATGAAGACCCTATAGGGGTTGGAGCGAATCCTGGTGTCCGGCTCCCCAAACGGCAGTCCATCCTTTTCCATCAGCATCTTCACCACCGCCATGTCGCCAGGTACTACCAGATACGGCTCCGGTTCGGTGAACCAGAGCTGGTGATTGCTCTTTATGGCCTGATTTATGATCTCAATCTTTTCCAGTACGCTCTTGTCAGACTCAACTGCCTTCATGGTATTCTTATTGTTTATTCCGGCATACTCCGGGCCAAGATAGCGGTTGAGCTTGCTGATGAACTGCTGCTTGTCTTCTTCATTCATTGATCTTGTCTTTTTCAGCGATTCGATGAGAAACAGGACCTCGCCATTAGTAAAGAAGCGGGAATTAAGGTAGAACCCCGGATTACGGCCATCACCCTTGTGCACATCAAAGCCGTAATCGGAAAGATGGTGCAGGATTTTATTGATCGTATTATGGGTCGGCCCTTGTCCGTATTTTTCCTTAAGCAGGCTTTCAATCTTCTTAATGCTTAAATGCTGGTACTGATCACTGTTTTCAAACAGGCACTTAAGAACCATCAAGGCATTGTAATTAAGCTGTCTGACATCATTCATTTTCTTTGTCATGTGCATCATTTTCCTGTTTCTGATTAAATGATACCATACCCGTTTTTGCGTGTTTCACTAAAGTGATGCCGAATGTGCGATAATTAGCCCCAACCCTCAATTTGTGGGTTAGTGGCTTTGTATTTATCTATCCAGTTATGAAGCTTATTGATAGGAAAACGACATAGATTATAATGCAAAAACCCGCATGAGCATAGCTTGATACTGTTATCTTAATACTTGGTATTTATCTTCTAACTCACATTGTTTTCGAATCATCCAATAACCGCGAAAACAGTCTCTTTCATTCCTTTATAGCATCACTAAATAGACTCTCATCATATTGCTTCTCCATTTCTATGACATTTAGAATATGCTCTCTAAATCTTCAATAAACTTCCAATCATCATGAATTCACACATGTTATTTGGGGAACTATAAAGAAAGTGAAATAAACTTGCATTTACGATATAATTTATATAGTTGTTCCAAGCACTAAATTGTTTGTATTAAACAATTAATAATGAAACGAAAGAAGGAAATCCAATGACATATTTCGCAGTTGATGACAATAATGAAGATAATTCAGGTTCATTGATCACAGACATTGATATTGAAGAATTGGGTTTATCAGTAAGATCTTACAACTGCCTTAAAAGAGCAAAAATTGATACTCTGAGAAAACTACTGAGCTGCAGCGAAGAGGATCTTAGCAAAATCAGAAACCTTGGCAAAAAATCACTGCGAGAAATCTTGAATGTGGCAGAATCATACCGCGGCAACATGATAAACAGAGTTAAGAGTTTCAGTTTCAATGAATGGTGCGATAACAACAGAGAATCAATCAAAGATTATTTTGCCAACATTAAAGATATAAGCATCAAAGACCTCAGCCTCCCCAACCCAGTCATAAACGCCCTTTTACTATCAGGCTATCGGAATTTCAGCGACATAGTCAATCTTAGCGACGAGGAGTTAATGAAGAGTGAGTTTATTGACAAACCCACCCTGTATTCAATAAGCGGCATTGTCAACTTCATCATTCGCCAGGAAAAAGATGAGATACTGAATTATGCCAATGCTTCCCTGGATGATATTGCGAACAACACTGTAAAGTTGGACTTAATGTCCACCGAATCAATAATCAAGTCTGATGAGTACGGCGAAAAAGCATTGGAATATCTGTCAATGAATGATATTCCGATTGAGAGTATGCATCTTTCCGTTCGAGCAGAGAACGGTTTGAAGAACGCAGGGTGTACTTCCAGAAAAGAAATCCTGCTTATGAATCGTGAAGCCATTGGTCGTATACGCAGCCTTGGAACAAAGAGCCTAACTGAAATCTATCATGCCAAAGATTCCTATCTTCAGGAGATAAGGAAAGATCTCATCGAATACTGCAAGGGTAATTCCACTGCACTTTTAAGGCCAGAAAAACTGAAGTCCATCGTCCTCAGCTGTTTTAGCGGCATTGGTTTCAAAGGATTGTCTTTCCGCAGAATAAGAGAAAAAGTCCCAGAAAAAATAGATGACACAACACTAAAACACATAATTGGCCAGCTGATTCAGGATAATCAACTGGAGTATGTTGATTTCCGCTGCTACCGGAAGTACCCATCATTCTTCACCGTGCTCAAGGAAGAAATGAGCAATGAAGAAAACGACAGAAACTCTCAAATCATCATCGAAAGATTTAGTGGCAAAACTCTTGAGGAAATAGCGCAAAAGCATGATCTTACCCGCGAAAGAGCAAGACAGATCATTTCCAAGCGGATAAAAAATTTGGTTGATATTTACAGGGGCAAGACAGGGAACGAGTTTTTCGACGAGGATTATTACCAGCACCTGTATGAGCACTATTCTTTGGATAAGAAAACATTGGTAGACCATTTTGGTGTAAGCGACGAAGCTTACTTCTATCTGCGGAACACATATACAAAAGGCGACCTGGATATATCAGAAGCATTAACTGATGAAAACATTGATGCTCCCCTCAAGTCCAAGATCATCGATTATCTCGACAGAAATAAAATTGAACTCAATGGCATCCTTGTTCCGAGAAAAAGAAGCGATATCGAGGATTATGTAATTAGGGAATACTGCAAAGAGGATACCTCGTTTGATGATTTCGGGCGGATTTATAATGAGGTACTGACAAAGAACGGCATTGAATTTGATGAGGACATTTACTATTCAGATGAACTCCATCAAACCAGAAGTAACAAGTTAAGTATTTCAAGAACATGTCTCTGGAAAGAAGGAAGAAAATTCAGGTATTACGACATCGACAGCCGAAATTACGATGAATTGATTGACACACTGGGAATCTACAATTTTCAGAATACTGAAGTTTCAATGCTGAAGTTCATTGAGAGCTATCCAAGCCTGATGGATAAGTATGACATCCATGATCAGTATGAGCTTCATAATCTGCTCAAAAAAGTCATCGACCCTTCTCTTTGTCATGATATCGACTTCAACAGACAACCTATTATGAGGTTCGGTTCATTTAATCGTGAAGAAGCAATCTTCAACGCGATCAGCCTGCTCTCACCAGTAACGACTTCTGACTTAGTAGATTATCTGCATGATGAATACGGATATGACAGACTCTTTATCCAGATGAGCATACTTCCCCCATTCTCGCGCTATTATCACGATGGAGTATATACCGTCAATTTCAAGCAAATGCCTCCGGAAAGGCAACAACGGTTCCTCGAATCGCTGGATGAAGACTTCTATTATCAGGAAGAAATTGAAAGAAAGTATTTTTCCATGTTCCCAGATGCAGAGAAAGAGGAAATCAACCCCAGATCTATCAAGGCGCTTGGCTTTTCTGTCTTCTCAAAATACTTACTGCGTAACTATCCATCAGTAAATGCTTATTTTCTTGAATTGTTGACAAAGGACGACATCGTTGATCTTAAGCCAATCAGAAAACGGTACGGTTCAATCGTTATGATGAGTAACACTCTTTATGAATTATTTGATAATTATGATCTCATCGAATTCGAACCAGGAAAATGTATAAACATTCGCAGACTTGAAGATCAGGGCATTACCAAAAATGATTTACGTAAATACTGTCAGGAAGTGAATGACTATCTTGAAGACGGTTACTTCACGATTTATTCATTGAGAAACAGCGGATTTGTTTCGTATCTTGATGAACTTGGCTTTGATGACACGTTTTACAGCAGCATCTTAGCAAGAAATGAATCCTTCATTTGGGAAAGAATTTTCACAAATACCGTTCTCTACAAAGGAAACGAAGAAACTCAGATTACAGTGAAGTCATTTATCTTAAGCGTGGCAAAAGACTATGATTCCATTTCTGTTGATGACCTTGTTGAACTGATAAAGTTTGAATACGGTATCAATGCAGACAGACAGAGAGTCATTGACTCCATAAAAAACAGCGACATGTATTATGATTCCATAATGGATAAAGTTTACCAAAACCAGGAAATCTATTATGCAGAATTTGACGATTAGGGGGAAAAGGAAAATGAGTTTAGTGGAAAATAAAGTACCTTTATTAGAAATCAATGATCCAACAATGGTAGAAAAGACAAACCTCACAAGGAAACTGACACTAGGAGGCGTTACAAAACCATATCCTGTTTATCGGGTATGTCTTGATTTGGTCTTCTACAACGATCAGAATGACCGAATCGCCACCTGGATCACCCAATACAAGAATGATAACAACAAGGCTGATCTCTCAACTCTGAGCAGAGAGGAATACAACAACATAATCGAAGACTTCATCATCGAAAGCAATCCCGAAGCCATCAGAAAGACCAAGAACAACATCGCCCTGGTGAATCAGAGAGAACCCGGAGTCGTTCTGAATGACGGCAGGATCATCGATGGCAACCGCCGTTTCACCTGCCTCAGACTGCTTCACATGGGCAACCCCGATATCAACTATTTCGAAACCGTGATCCTGGATTCAACCATAGAGAACAACCAGAAACAGATCAAGATGCTGGAGCTTGCCATTCAGCACGGCGAGGAACAGCGGGTTGGTTATGACCTGATCGATATGGCTGTCGGTGCCTATCACGACATCATCGAGACAAAGCTCCTCACCATTGATGAGTATGCCCAGAGCACCAATGAACCGGTTTCCGAAGTCAAGCGGAGACTGGAAACCGCTCAGCTTGTTACGGAATTCCTTGATTACATGAAAGTTCCCAAGCAGTACCATATCGCCAGGGAAAAACAGGTCTATTCCGTTTTCTTTGAACTCGTTCCCGTACTGAAAAAGCTCAGAAAGGAAGAGGAGATAAAGGCGGTCAAGCAGAGCGTATTCAATAATGTCATGCTTGGATCATTTGACGACAACAGAAAATACATCCGTGATGTCAAATCCATGATCGATACCGGTGTCTTCTCCGCCTATATGAAGCAGCAGATGAAGATCGGCGAGGAAATAGAAGCCAAGAAAAATGGTGCTACCATCACGAACATGAAGGACCTTGATGAATTCATTAAGGAGAACAAGGATTCCGCGGAAGATCTGAAGGTTTCCCTTGAATCCTCACTTCTGCAGTCAAAGAAACAGGAAACCAAGAGCAAGCCTGCTCAGATCGTAAACAAGAGCGTTTCCATGCTGATGGGTATTGACACAAGAATCGTTGAGAAGCTCAACGATGTTGAGAAGGATAAACTAAAAGAACAGATAAGTAAGCTCAAAACCGCAATAAGACTCATTGATGATGAGGAAGAGGAAAAACAGCCTACCAGTACAGCAAAACCGGAAAAGGCTGAAGAACCAGCCAAAGGTTTTGCTACTCCTATTTCCGATATAAGCGATCCGATCATTTACCCTGTGGGCACCAATACCATCACCTCACTTGGATTTACCGTGAACCTGACAATGTTAAGGCACAGCGAAATTCAGCCAAGGACAACGACTTGTCTCGTTTACTTTGTCGATGAACAATTCAATGCTCTCTGTTCCCAGCAACAGGTATCACTGACCGATGGCATCATCAGCAAAGTCAGTTTCCAGTTGAGTGACAGTAGTTCCAAGCTGAAGGAATGCTACCTGGTAATCAAGGCCCCCGAGGACAACTACAATGAAGCCAGACAGCTGATCAGATACAACATCAACATCACGTTCAGCGTTGATTTTGATTTCTAGGCGGGAGAGAATGCTATGACAGACATAATTCAGGCCAGAGATGAACTTCTTCAGTTCGTCGAGGCGACAAAAGAGAAATATGAATTATCCAAGACGGTCGGTCCGGATTATTACGAACCGGGCATGATGGAGAACCTTGACCAATACTATGGCAATTACGATTCAGAAGCAGAAGTGATAACCATAAGGACTGATGTCAAGGGATTAAGGTATGAGAACCGAACCAGAAGACTGGATAAACTTAGCGTCAGCGATGAAGTGCTCATAAAAAGAGATAAAGAAAATACTTTTAACGCGAACAATTTCAATATTACCAACGCAAAAGGAGAAAGTCTCGGTACTCTTTCGGCGCCTTTATGCAATGCGCTGGCCCCGCTGTATGATGCCGGCTATGTCGCTATCACCGAATCAAAAGTCAGTTATATCGAAAAGCTATCTGAACGGAGCCGCTATGCCCAACAGGGAGTATTGTTTGTTGAACTGAAAATAAAACTGTTAGGTTTATGAATAAACATCATTCAGGGAGAAATGCATCATGGATAGTCTGGACACAAAAATCATCAATACTTTCCCAGGAAAAATAGTCAGGAAGGACCTGACATCCCTTATGAAAAAGGGATCTAATGTCCCTACTTTCGTACTGGAATACCTTCTCGGAATGTACTGCTCAACCGATGATGAGGAAGTCATCAACAAAGGCATCGAGAAAATTCGAAGGGTTCTCAGCGAGAACTACGTAAAACCAGATGAAAGCGAGAAGATAAAGTCAAAAATCAGGGAAAACGGTGAATACACCATCATTGACAAAGTCAGTGTTTACCTTGATGAGTACGTAGATGAATACATCGCCTTATTCACAAATCTGCAAGTCAGACGGTTTGTGATAGACCGCGACATTGTTGTTGCCAACACTAAACTACTGACCAGCGGTGTCTGGTGTATTGTCAGAGTAGCCTATACTCCTCGCTCGGATGAAGATGAAGACTATGACGACGAGGATATGTTTTCCAAGAAAAAGAAAACAAAAGCACCAAAGGGAAAGTATTATTCTCCTTTCTCCATTGTCTCCCTGAAGCCGATTCAGATGCCTAATCTAAATCTGGATGAGATTCTTAATGCCAGAGCATCATTTTCAAGAGATGAGTGGATCGCCCTGATTCTCAGAAGCGCCGGATATGAACCTACGCAGCTGACTGAAAAGCAACAGCTACACTATTTGGAAAGACTGGTTCCGTTGATCGAAAAGAATTATAACCTTGTTGAACTTGGTCCCCGGGGAACCGGAAAGTCACATATATATCAGGAGATGTCTCCCTATGCAATACTGATGAGCGGTGGTCATACAACCGTAACCAACCTCTTCTATGACCTGCGCAGCCACAGAGTTGGTCTGGTTGGGCACTGGGACTGCATCGCCTTTGATGAGGTGGCTGGAATGGCCAACTATGACCTGGAGGCAATTCAGATTCTGAAAAACTATATGGCCAATGGTGCTTTTGCGCGCGGACACGATTCCGTCATGGCTGATGCTTCCATCTGCTTCGAGGGAAATATAAATGACTCGATTGAAAACATGATGAAAACTACAAATCTATTCAATCCATTCCCGGCATCTTTCAATAGCGACAGCGCCTTCTTTGACCGTATCCACTATTACCTGCCTGGTTGGGAAACACCAAAACTCAGATCAAGTATTCTTACCGAAAAATATGGAATGATTACAGACTGCCTTTCGGAATTCTGCAGAGAGATGCGCAAAAAAGACTTTACCGGCGTTGTCAGCCAGTATTTTGATTTAAATCATGAATTCAACCAGCGCGACACCATCGCTGTTATTAAGACTGTTTCCGGTCTTGCCAAATTGATTCATCCTGATGGAAAAATGACAAAAGAGGATGTCAGAAAGCTTCTGGAATACGCAATTGAAGGTCGCAGAAGGGTAAAGGAGCAATTGAAAAAAATGGCTGGTGTGGAGTTCATTGACACCAATCTTGGCTACATAGATCCCGATGACAACAGTGAAACCGTTGTCTCACTGCCGGAGATCGTCACGTCCTCGCTCGTTCCTTCAGACTCAATGCCAGCCGGCCATGTATTTGCGATAGGCAAGTCATATTATAACGGTGAGGTCGCAGTATACAGACTGGAAAACAAGATCATAAAAGGAAACGCCAAGATGGAAACTCAGGGCGTTCCCACTGCCATGGCCTTGAAAGACTGCATCAATGCCGCATGGGTTTATTTCCAGGAAAATGCCAAGAAGGTAATTGATGCTTCACATCTTTCAACGCATGATTATCTTCTGTATTATGCTGATCCACAGGAAAAGGGAATCAGTGACGAAGTATCACTGGCGGAGTATATCGGGTTGTGCAGTGCGCTGTCGGAAACCCCGGTTATCGCATCAACTGTCATTGTTGGAGACATCAAGCTATCAGGAACCATGATGCCATTGACCAGTGTTGAGGACATCATCAGAGTTTCCATCAATGCCGGTGCTGGCAGAATACTGCTGCCGATGGATTCGTTCAATGAATACAATAAGATATCTGACAGTCTGAAGGATCAGATTCAGGCAGTATTCTACATCAATCCAATTGACGCAGCTAAGAAGGCACTTAATGTATTCTAGGAGTTTATTATGTTGTTTACCTGTAAGAATTGTCATAAGAGCATAGATTATTACGAGCCCCTGTATTTCTGTCCTTTTTGCGGTGCTTCATTTCAAGATGTTAAAGAGACAACAGCAAGTGACACATTGGCCAAAACTGTTTTAAGTGAAGATCTGGTCTCATCAATGTCATATTCATACTCAAATAAGGAAAAGTATATTTCCTCAATTACATCAAGCCTGAGAAGCCACATAGATTTTACGAAATACCTGGCACAGAGACTCGTTGATTATAAAGTCCCAAAATTCGAGTCATTTGATTTTTCACAAGCTTATGACAATATTATCGAGCACAGTGATAAGGGCACCTTCTTTTTAGGAATCCACAAGCTTTTGGACAGTCTTTCCAAAATGAATGCCGAAGAGAATAACTCTTTTGTTACCGATATCGATCTTGCCGATTTACGGCATGTAATTGCTGAAGGTGATAAGTTTGTTGAAGACTGGATAAACAGATATACTGACAGTTTCAGTCTTGCTCCATTAGAGGATCTGACGATAACCACCACCTGCGAAGTGAAGAGGCTCGATGCAGACAAATGTTCTTTGATAATGTTGAAGATTAAAGAACTGGCAACAAAAATTGAGAGAGTTGTAAAGGAGAACAACATCATTTTCAGTGAATATGGGGTGGAATTCCCCATTGACGAATCGCTCGGAAGGAAGATCGGTCCCTTGACCAAAGATGAAGAAATCATCTCTCTGCTCGGCGATGACTATGTTAAGCTATCCGAAAAAATCAGCGAAACCTTGGCCAAGGATTATTCGTTTGATCTGCTTGATGAAGGACCGCAGGTTGATGAGATGATGTATGTCTTCTGGAATGCGGTCAGCAGATACTGCCATTATGTTAAGCGAAGAGCCAGTTACAGATACATTGTAAACGGCGAAGATAGCGATTCGCCTGAGAAACTGTTATCAGCTGTATTGGACAGCCATTATGAGCCCGCTCTCAGGAGAACCAGTGAATTGGAAATCGTGCTGAGGCAGAACAATATTGAGAGTTTGAATATAGACGCATACGATATTAATCAGGATTCCACTGAACTCATTTCCCGTCTTCGTCAGCAGTATGATGACAAAGCCAGATGGATATACAATTCATCTAAGTTCATATATTTTGAGTTTCAAAAACAGAACTCAGATTTTTAAATCACTACCGCACATATTGAAACGAGCTGCTAAAGGGAATAGCCATCTCCAGAAATCATTAGAAATTTAATTCACCTTTTTCTCTCCGAATATCATTAATCCATTTTCCGTTATACTTGAAATACGATGGTCCGGCAATAGTCTTAAATCCTGTGATATCTTTAGCGATTTTTGTTAAGCTTGTTGGTTGACCATTGTACAATACGCTATACTCATCTACCACCACACATGAAGCTTTTATTTCTCCCTTATGCCACATTTCAACTGTTTCTCCAGCAGAAATGCCGATTCTCGCAAAATTGAGTCGTTTTGCTCTTGCTCTCTCATCGTTTGTGTCTTCTCCAATATCATCAACACTCTCCCTTGATAGATCGAGCATTTTCTCGATTAGCCCAACCAGGAACTCTTTCCTCTTCTTAATGTGATCAACATTCCATATGTCGTCCCCTTTGTTGAATTCGTCAACAATGCATTGAGTTGTATCAAATCCTGCTTTCCCATTGGTTTTTCCATAGCCGGAGTAAATATCCATTTTTATTCTAAACCCATGATTCAAGGCTTCTTCATTTTTCTTTCCCTGCAATAAAGCCATATTACCTATTGTGTCCAAGTAACTATACGCTTCACTAATATCTGTAATATTGTCCCATTCTTCTTGTTTTGACTCGAATCGTTGTGGAAGAATATGGTCCAAATGAATATTGTTATCTATTTCATAGAATGTTGTATTTGTACTTTCTCTTATCTCATATTCAACCGAAAACAACAAAGGTTTTAAGAAGCCTTCACCGTATACATTATCATCAATGGCTTCGTAAAAATCTCTAATCATTTTCTTAGAAATAATGAAATCATCAAGCATTTTCTTTATTTCAGCGATTGGCTTTTGTGATGCCACAGAGTCAATTAAATTAAATGCTGTTTGCTTAATTCCGGTAAGAGTTTTACCTGAAACCCAACATATATAGAAGAACCTGCGAATCGTATCAAAGAGAGCATCCATATTTGGATAACTAACCTGATAAGCAGTAGTTAATACAGTCATAATATAAAAACGCCATGGTATGTATCGAAGACTATAAATAGTCTTATCTGTTGAAACAAATATGCTTTGATAATTATCTGCAAATTGTCGCATTTCAGATGTTAGTGCATTTATTTCTGAATCCTGAATTATCTTTTTCAGTTCATCTGTAACCTGTCTTTTTGGGTTGCTTCTTAATTTGTAGTATTCAAACAGAACCAAGAAATCACTTGTAGTAATACCGTTATTATTACAGATATCTTCAATGTGTTTCCAATTTGCATTAAATACATTCCTATCATTATCATCATATCTATCGTTACTGTATTTATCTAAGATATATGATTTTACAATATCCGAAACTGATAGCTCCATTCCCCTATCGTTTAGCACCAGGAATAGTTTAATTGCAAATGATTGATTATTACATATTATCTTTATTATGTTTGTTTTGAACAGAATATAGTTTACGAAATTACCAAGGGTTTCATCCCCAAGTTCTTGTTGCAACTGTTTGAATCTGTCATAGAAATATTTTGCTGCGTACTTATACTTTGGCTCAGGGTTATTTTGTTTCAATGCCGATTGAGATGGATACTCCAAGTCATCATAATTAGCAGGCTTAATTATAACATTTTTAAATATTGTGTCATAATTGGGGTCTGATTGCAGTTGCAATCTATTTATTTCCTCGTCGAAAAATACTAATTTCTTTAGTTTACTTTGATTCCCTCGCAATATTTCCGTTGAATCTTTATTTATATCAGGGAATGTCTTAAGTAATACATTTAACATTACCATTATTGTTGTAATCCTTTGCTGACCATCAACAATTTCATGGTGTGATTTGTTGTCATCCACCACTACAACAGACCCCAAAAAATAACATTCATCTTTATTATTACTAAACGCTTCATACAAATCATTCCATAATTCTTCAAGTTCCTCTGCCGCCCAGCTATATTGTCTTTGATAATTGGGAATTACATAAATTGCATCACACGAAAGCAGATCGCTTATTGTCATGTTATCTGGCTTAAATGTTTGTAAATTCGTCATGATTATCTCCCAGCTTTCTAGCCCAATATCAGTATCTCAACAGCACGAAATTACGAAGAGGTGAAGGACTTTTAGTAACAATATTTTGTATTATTTTCAATTTGAAAATCTAGACTTTTATTCCAGCATTCATTTCTATGATTGTCAATAATGAAGCGACGTCATATTTTGATGCCGCGCACCAGTTTCTCATAATGTATGCTGTGTCTGCAAAAACAATTTCGACACTTTCGTATGAACGTTTTTTGGAGGCCCAGCTAGCGGAAGCATAACCAATATACTCTATATCCTTATTCAAAGAAAATGTGTTCTCCAGCTTGTTATACGGTAAAATCATTGCATTAAAAACCGACTCAGCTGGAATCTTTCTACTAAACTCTAGCTCTTGAGCATATGTAATCTGTTTTTCTATATCAGATGATTTAGGGAGATTTATATCAAACTCACCGGTATTACCCCCATAGTACTTTGCATCAAGTATATAGTATTTGTCTCTTTTCTTATCATGATGAATTGCATCCGGGCGAAGATCTCGATTGCTGGGCATCTCTCCAGGAACGATCAAATTCCACTTTGTTGATGGATTATAGTCGGATAAATCAACATTATTATATATTCGTTTAATCATGCTTTCCCACACAGAACTATAATTGTATGTTCCATAAGAATATATCCTGCTTTTAATTATCTCATCATCTAGTCCACTAAGAATTTGGGCCATATTTCTGATTAATGTCTTTTTGTGATCTGTGAAACTAATCATCATTTCCTTCTTCAACACACCCAGCATATATTGAATGTGCAGATCACTAAAAACAGACTTAGAAACACTAAGATCTCCAAAAAGCCAACTAAAAAATTGATTAGCAAGATTTAGACAATACTTTTCAATTTCTGTAATTAGCGTCTCCGTATTTTTAGACTGTTCATGGAAAGGATCCATATATACAAAACCACCGTTCGATACAATCGCTTTATCCCTTTGTATGGTTTTTTTCCAGTCAATTTTCCCACTAAGACTCTGTTTAGAAAGCTTTGTTCTGCATCCATAGAGTCCATTGTTGATATAATCACTTATTAGCCAAAAATACGCGTTTAGAGGTAATTTAAAATGATCCAGGTGTTCAGCGCCTGTATACATTTGTTCTTTTTCATCTGATTCTGTAAGCGAAAATGACTTGATAAGCAAAAGAATATCGCGCTTTAGTGTTGCATCATCATTAGGAATACAATACCCAACTGGAAATATCACTTGCACTTTCTTATCAAATTTTATCCCAACGAAATCAAACCCTTTTTTTGCTGTTGAAAGTAAACATTTGTCACTAACGCTCATCTTTCTTTTCCTTTGGAAAATCAATACTCTTAAATATCCCAAGCTTATTCTGTCTAAACTGATCAAATACATCATCAAGACAATTGCAATCATCGATAAACCACTCTCGTGGATTAATTTTTGCTATGTCCTCCCAGATATATTTAAGCATTTTCTCAGAGAACCGTTTGATAGCATCGTTTATGTCATTTGCATCTTCTTTTACAAGTTCATTTTCGCTCAAAAAATATACTCCAATTTGTTTATCTTCAGAAGAAAAAGATAAATCTCGATTGTTTGCTATTGCGCTATTCAGTGTTTCAACGAACCCTTTCCATGATGTTTCGGTGCCCGGAATAAACAGTCTAGCCAGTTTGAAAGCTTCGGGCGATACATATAGTTTTTCGTTATCGTAATCTGAAGGACTTAATGTGGATTCATCAACATTTTCGTTAAAGAACTTATTCCTAATTTTTTCAAATTCCCACCTTCTTTGAAAAGCCGTATCCAGAGGGTACACATTTTGATCTGATGTATTCATTGTAGCTATAATACTCAAATTCGAAGGAAGATAAACATTTTCAAAATTCCTCCCTTCAGGTTTGTTTATAACCCTTTCATTTAATCTATCAATTATACTCTTATTATAAATGCAGTATTGTGATCTACCTTCATTATCTCTATCAAGTAATTGAAAGGTTTCTCCAAATATAGCTGCGGCATTTCCTCTATTCAACTCCTCAATTATCAAAGCAACATCTTTATCTGGATTATTAAATGCAGTAATCAGCGAAAAAGTGAAAGGCCCCTCAACGAATTCATATGTTGGTTTCTTTTCACTATTTAAGCCTGGAATAATCTGTCCAATAAAGTCACTGTTAGTATAATCCGGGAAAAAAGTCGTACTTACAGATAATCTTCCCTCTTTATCAACCCAGACTCCTCCTCTTCTTTCTTTCCACTCCTCTAGAACCTTATAACTCTTCCCACAACCAGGGGTGCCATAATAAACTTTGTTAATGCCGCGAATATGCTGTTTTTTATTTGTAGACAATGATCTTTCTTTAATTAACTCATAATTCAGATCTGTTGAGAACCTGTCAATTCCTTTTAATGCATTTCCAATCTCTTTATATATGTCGTCATTCTGTTCTTCTAGATTTGCAATAACATCTTGAATTACAAAGTCTTTATAAATACCTTTGTTTGTATTGTCAGAAGGGTCTTCCGCTAAGCCAAAAAATACTAATACATCTCTTGCAAGAACACCTGTACATGTAATTTTACTGTTAAAGTATTTTTGTTCAATCTCAAATACATTTAATCCATCAAACAAGTATTTTTCGAGAACAAATTTCTTAAACTGGACGCTAAAAACTGTACTGTTTTGTGTTGCAGGTGTTTTAATTATCGGTAAATTTATACTCATAAATCGATCTCCTATCTAACTTTTATACTATTAAGGTATGAGTCAACATATTCAAAATCAAATTCATTTAGATACTCATTACTTTTCTCTACAGTGGTTCTTGTTCCCTTAGTGTTAACAGAAATACTATGCACATTCTGTACCCCCTCACCTTTGTCTATCTTTAGAGTTCTAGTAATAGGTGGTTTCACATTATAATAATTCATTACATTTACAATGTATTTTGTATTCTGTTTTGCCCATTGACTATCTGATGAGCACATAACACTTGGATTAACATTTGACAATTCCTCGTTTAGTTTGCCTAGAATTTTCTGCTCTTCTATCTCATCAGTAGATTTACAATACTCTTCATATAAAGTTAAGAGTTCCGAGTTTTTTAGTGTGTAATAGCATAATATATAAAGAAAGATATAACTATTCTCTAAACGTTTAGAAATAAAGTTCAGCACTTTTTGATCTGTAATGGTATATACACCTTTTTTGTCTTGGTCTATCTTTATTACTCCAGCATAAATCAGTAGATTGAGAACTTCAGAATAATAGTTTTGAATATCTGATTTTTCTGCGCCTCTGTTGATTAATGTTGCAATGTATTCAATAAAGCTCTTTTTTAAGTCATTCAGATCAAAACTACTATTCTTTGAATAATCGAGAATGAAACGACTAACAAAAAACACAGTATCAAAAGCGTATGATTTATCTGCCAAAAACTTGCCATTTTTGAAACTAATTGATTCATACTTTTTTAATAGGTCCATTGAATCTACCTCTTTATTCCTATGTAATAAATTGAGTTGTTGTCAATATTTAGGGTGAATTTTGACTTATTCTTTACTAAAGAATAATACCGTCTATATTCACTTGAAGAAAAGAATGAAAGATCAATATTGGTTGTCTTCCTTAAATCATCTTTAAAAATAAGTAACGCAACGGATCCATTTACTAACACATTCTTTGGCAGCACTGATGCACGTAAATTGTATGTAAAATTAGGCATTATTATTACATCTGTGTTCATATACTTTTTTACCGCCAAACCATCAATATTATCTATATACCTATCGTAACCACAAATATGCACGATCGAGCCATCATCCTGAATGTTTTTTGATTTTAAAACCCAATACTTGCCGCTACCCTTCATCATTCCTTTGGTGATTTGTCTATCTCTAAAGAAATCAAATACACCTAGCTCAAGTTTACTAATAAATGCATCAAAGAATGCATCACGATAAATTATCCATATCTTTTCATGAAAAATGTATCCCTGTTTAACAATTCTGAATTCATTGTCACGATAGTTATTTATGGAAATCGTTTCTTGTTGTTCTTTCGTAAAATGGATTGCTATGATCTCAATGAATACTTTTTCAAATGCATTAACTCCGTAGTCAGATACCGAAACCACATTATAATTCTGGTATTTTTTTCGAAGTGAATTATATTCCGGGACCATTAAAAACACTTTTGGCAAGACCATTATTATATTTCGCGCATTATTGTACGCTTTTTCTAAAAACAGTCCAAACATGTTTTCACAATCGAAACTAATTAACCCCTTATATTTCAATTTTTGCTCTTTGCTAATCTTTACATATGGTGGGTTACCAATGATATAGTCATAATTACAAGGAAATGTATACTCTATAAAATCGGCGTGATGTTTATTTATTACAATTCTGTTTCTATCAAAATTGTATTTCATTATATATTCGAAAGTATCATTTAACACACTCTCATTAATATCAACAATATCAATAATAATCCTTTCAGAATTATAGAAAGTCGAAATAATCGGTATAATGAAATTGCCCCCTCCAACAGATGGCTCCAACACTTTTACCGTTGTCTTTTGTGGTGCTTTAATACTACTTAAGCAATCATATACAACTGATTGAGGAGTATAAAATGTACCCGTTTCTTTAGCTTCTTTACTACTATTCTTTTGTTCATTTATATACGATTTTATGTATATGTTATCTTTTACTGTTGTTTCTCCATTAAGGTAATTGGAAAAATCAAGCATATCACTAAGATTACGAGCTATTTTCCCTATTATTCTTGTCGGAACCGCTTCCCCTATACACCTTCGAATACTTAATTCGTTTTTCCTTAGATATTCAGTATGTTCATCTATACTAGAGCACTCCTTTTCACCATCACGAACCCAAATAAAATCGTCTGGTATGGTCATCACTTTCATTAATTCTCTTATAGACAAGACTCTATCATCTCGCGGATGAATTGTATCCATCGCTGCTAATTGATCATTTCGTGTGGTAACGCATGCACAAGGCTTATCCCAGTATAATCTTCTAAATTTATTACCTAAATGTCCAGATTTAAGTGGTACTTTTTTACCATCAATTATTCTATATGGCCTCTTGTTTTCGTCATTATTGAAAGCAGATTCTCCCTCTTTTAGATCGTGAATCCACACCCTCATATAATCATCATATGCTCTAAAGAAATGCAAGCAATCACTTTTATCGTATTCACCGGGAGTACTAAATGCCTTCATATTTCCAATTGCATCACGTAATGATATCTGCTTCTCTGGAAGAGGAAATAGATTTAGGGGACTCATGTATTTTTCAGTTTTTCTTGTACCAATCACTAATGTCCTTGGCCTACTTGACGGGACCCCATAATCCTTAAAATTTATCATTCTCTTTTCGATTACATATAATTCACCCAAATGATCATCTATTGTTTGCCCTATAGTCTTTATCTCACCATTTGTATCTGTACATGCTGTAGTAATAAATGAACGAACATTTTCAAGAATAAAAACTTTTGGCTGTATGCTCTTAATCAATGTAATTGCCTCAACTACCAAACTGTTTCTTTCCTGTTCGTTTTTTTTCTTGTAGTTAGCCGTAGAGATTCCCTGACAAGGAGGTGTCGCAATTACCACATCTATATCACTAACATTTTCTTCTTTTTTCCAATAATCAATTTCATCAAAAATGCGCTTTTTATTTGTCTTATCTTTGATGTCGCCAAGGATATAACCTGTATCATACTTACATTTTTTATTTAATCGTTGAATCTTTAGTCTAGGTTCTAACAATTCACTTGTTGCAACACACTCAAAACCGTTCTCTTTGAGACCGTAACAACCAACACCAGCACTACTAAATAAACTAATATATGTTTTCATTTTGTATCTTTTTTATTATATCATTTTGTTTAATAACTTGGTTTGGTTTTATGCATGAAATCAACACTTTCGACTTAAGCTAGATTAGCTAAAGAATTACTAAAACACAAATCCATTTTTACTTTAGCAAGTCGCAAGAAAACTGTCATCCAATAATGCGGTTATTTCGGTCGGAGAAAGACATCCAATATGAGCTATCTTGTTTCGATATTCTCTTAAGTCTTTAATTCTGTTCCTATCACTGGTTGATGACATGTTCATTTTCCCGGACCAAATCAAATAACATAGTGTTCCCAGTTCTACATCTGTGGGAACAGTTAAAACCTCATCATGCTGCTGTATAGTCTCATTTTTCAGCACTGTTTCAATTTCCGCATAATACTTCTCAATGTATTTAATTCTTTCCATTTCGATAATTGGAAAAAGAACCTGTGTCTGAGCTTTCCATATACGTCTATTTATGGCTTTGGTGTTTCCTTCTCTATATAGTGCAAGAATATGATTAGACGCTGAATCTCTTCCACGGGAATTATAGTTCCCTGACTCATTAATCCTCTCCAAGCCATCCAATGGGTCTTCAACTGTAAAATCAACTGATGACAAAAACTCGGCAGATACTTCAGCATCTGTCTCGCATAAGCATGCGCTTAAAGTTGAAATATACTTTTTCCAGTTATTTGAATGCTCTTGAGCACTATCAAGTATGAAACTGTTTAGTAACTGAACATCATATTCAGAAACGCAATCAGAAAACCTGATGACAGCATTATTTCTGAAATCACTTTGTTGAATATAGTCTTTGATTTCGAGCAGGAAAATACCTTCCTTAACACCTTTAGATTTATAATTTCTGCAAAATCTCAGCCATCTTGTCGCGTCTTCGGCATTAACCCCTTTTACCCAGTTAATTGAGTCATGAAGAACGCCATTGCTTATTATGTATTGCTGGATGGTTTTTGAAGATCCTTCCCGATACCCCATCTTTATTTCTCTTGAATTGCAGAAGCGTTCAAGCAGAAATCTGCCGGGATCCTGATCAGGGCACTCATCTGCAACATCCACTGTTCGAACGACAACATTTTCAAATGATGCAGCTTTTCTGAATTCAAGCTCGATTGATGAGCGCATGTCATATCGCCAAGGTAGATCATCCGGGACACAGAGAATAACCAGACTATTGTCGTAAAGTGCATCAGCGACTTTTGAAACGATCATATTCGCTCCGGTAATGTTTTTCCACCAGAACTCTCCCCATGACAGGTCCAGCATTATGCCACCTCCGCATTATTGCTGACAATGTCTTCATCAAGAGCATCCAGATCTGTCGCTATAATGTCCACAAATGAGTTTCTGCGTAAGCGATACAGCCCGTCAGAAGGCTTGCTCAGGATTCCCATCTCCACCATTTCGTCCAACAGATTGGTATAATCAGCCTTATCACAGGTTTCAAGGCAATGGATATTATACTCTTCAGCGATACCCCTGATGTCTTCAGCTGAGAATCCAAGCCAGTTTTCAGTCTTCTCATCAGCGATGAAGTAAAGGACTGCTATGCAACGAGCCAGCATGAAGTACCTGGCGTCAAGTTCAAGAGACCATCTGAACTTATCTCTTATGCTCCTGTTCAAATCAGCGTCATTCATTACAGCGCCAAGCTGTTCATCCTGCAAGGTGAAGGGAGGGTTACCGTCAACCGCGCAATAATACCTGCTGTATTGATTATTCAGTGCTTCAACCAAACTATATCCGAAGAACTGGAGTATACCAGGATAGTAGTTAGTATTAGTCAGTATTGTCTCCAAGTGAGGATACCTATCAATATCAAACCCCAAATACTTCAGCGGCCTTGAGAGAAGCTGAAGTGCATCAGTAGGAGAAAGCGGCTTAACGCAAAGCGGAGTGCCAAGCTGCCCGAAAACACCATTTTCGCTTGTCGCATTTTTCGCACGGCACACATTATGCAAACCGGCAAGGACAAACTTGAATCTGTTCATTGATTCTCGCTTGAGATCAATCAACGGTTGAATCTGATTGTATCTTGACTCAGCTATTGATGAAAGGAACTTATCTGCTTCATCAAGCAGAAGCAACATTGATTGAATCTTCTCTGTCCTGAACATCGTATCCAACTGTTTACAGAAATCACCAATCGTTGATGTCTTCTCGATATTCAATCCTGTCTTTCTGTTAATATCATCAGTTACTTTGTTGATTAGTTTATTCTCACTGTCGCAGTCAATAATGTTGCAGTACACGGCATAAACTCTGCTGGAGGGATCTGAGTATCGACTCTCAGCACGCTGTAACAGTGCGGTCTTTCCCAACTGACGGCCGCCATATACAACACAAGCTCCATTCGGATCGAGTATTGTGCTTAATTCCCTTGATCTGCCAAAGAACATCTCATCAGCTGTCGATCCCCCATCGCGAACAAACGGCTGATATGAAGTGTACGGAAGCGTACATTTCAAAAGGACCGGAATTCTCTCTGTAGTCTGATACATTGCAAGGTGCATAATCAGAATCTGGTCAATGAGAATGAATGGATTATGTCTGGAGGTCTGCGTGTGAAATATCTCGCCTATCTGTCTTCGCGATGCACGATCAATTGGTCTGTCTATTAACACTATCGTCATTCCGCCAAAATCCAATCCGGTGATGGTGTCAACCAATTGTTTAGGGGCATAATTACCATACAGTACCACTACATTGATAGGCGACTTCATCTGGGTTCCGAACAATGAGATGGGGTGCCGATAGTCTGCCATGCTCTTTGGTGATGCTTCCACAAACAATTTGTAGAACTCTTCCCTTTTCCCCTGACCCTTCTCAACTTTTTTTACCACAAAACCTAAACCGCTGAATAAGTTCTGAATCGAACTATTTGCTGTGGCAGATTTCTTGATAGGCCAGTTAGAAATCAATCTTAGACTATCTTCCCGGTTACGAGTTGTCCAGCTTTCCGGCATACGTGTTTCAAGATACTTCGTTGCGAAAGATTTCAATGTCCTGCCAGAATGACTTTCGCATTCATGCTGTAATGGTTTGAAGACTTCATCAGACAGAAATTTTTTAAAGCTGTCTTCTTCATGAATAAGCGCATATAAATCATCCGAGAAATTTCTCTCTCCATTATCAAATCGATTAAGATACTCTTCGGTAACGGCAAAGTTCATTGAATTTTCAAGAAGATCATCTGCCTCATCAAGAATTGCCGAAACCTCATTATCACCTAATAACTGTTTTCTGGCATCAATCTCTTTTCGCAAATCTTTTCTTCTTTCGTCTGCGAGCCTGTTAATGGTCTTTTCAAGCGCATCCAAAAACTGACTCCAACACCCAAAATCCATTATCTCGAAGAACTTTGGCTTGTACTCTTCCATGATAGTGGCGAGTCTTTCTTTTTCAGGCTCACTGATCCTATTATATGTATATGCAAGTTCAAGCTTCTCTTTAAAATTCTTGGTTCGATCTTCCGCCGCTTTTTTTGCTTCTTTAATCTGGCTCTCCGATAAAGAGAGTTTAGCACTGTCCTCAATTTGACTGAGAATACTCAGCTGGTGAAGATTATCAAACAGTTCTGATTTAACGCCATCAACAACATCAACAATTGCAGACCTAGCCTGATTACTTGTTTTTATTGGAGAGGCAACATGTTTCAAAACTCTTCTCCATGGCTCATAATACTTTATGCTGACTGTTGAACCGTCAATAATCGGCACTCCATTCTCATTGACAGAAAACACTCCCGAATAAATGAATTCCCTAAACACTTCATTTGTACTTTCAGGATCATTCAGATAATTGTTTATGTACAATAAAGCATACCTCAATACAGCGACGAAGCCTTCAGTTATCGTATTCATGTTCTGGGCAATTGATCTTGCAAGATTTGCAATGTCTTTTTTCAGAATGCTAATACGGCTAATGTCAACTTTACCGTTATCTGTTTGTTCAATGTGATCAACCCACGATTTCATCAGAAGCAGTCTTGCATTGAATTCCCTGAGAGCCTTATCTCTTGCTCCAAAATCAAGTTCAAAGTGATTCTTCGGATTCACTTCATTCCACGACGAATCGAGCATCGCATCAATTCTTTCGCTACTGAGAATCAACTCGTCACTTTTCGTGTCGCAATACTGTTTAAGAACTACTTTTACCCATTCTAATTCTTCCACATTATTATCGGCTATGCACTGCATGCAGCTGTACAAGTCACTGCCTGATCCAAAGCTTTTATTATATAAGGCTGGAAGAGTTTTGATTCTCGTTTTTATATTTGGAATATTTAATAAATCTTTTGCTTGCTTCTGAAGTTTTTCAGCATACTGCTTTCTCGCCTTATCATCACCCAAAAGAACCATTATGGATGGAGAAAAGCCCATTGGAAGCACTTCATGTATTCTAATCATCTTATTATACAGTTGCTTAGCAACATCTAAAGACGGGAACTCTTTCTCAAACGATTTGAAACTCTCTTCAGCCATCTGATTTAGCACAAAATCATATGAAGAAGCGGGAGTAAGCAACGATTGCATGTAAATCGCCAGTTTCAGGTACTCATCCTCACAATCGGATAAAGCATCCGAAACCATTTCGGAGGAATACTGATAATCTCCTATCGGTAAATGTGTCGCAAGCAATAGCTTTTGTGCAAGTCTCGAGCACTTTTCATTCGCCTTATCCAAAGAAGCGGCTCTGGCCAACAGGGTGGCCCTTGGCACATCATTAAGTATTCCGTTTGACAGGAAACTTCCAGACGCTATGGATTCAACCAATGAACAGAATGTACTGTCATCTGGTGATTCATAAGCGTTGATCAATTCCTCAATGCTGCACTTGCGTGCTGTTTCCCCGTTTGTTTCCTTATTGCCTTCTGTGCTCATCGCTTCCTGTGAGCGATCCTTCTCCTCAAATGCAGGCATATTATTATCAGGTAAAAATTCAGCAGTGTTTTGTTCTAATTCCTGCTCATTTATCGTCTCATCCAGCATATATGTTTTAGGCTGGCCCTCATCAGATGCTAATCCCTCATTAATTGCTTCATGCCTAGAAATCTTACCATTCGCAAACAAGAATACATTGCTGTACTCCTCTGTACTGTCGATTGGTGTTTCACTTCCTATAACAAGCAGGTTGTCTTCCGCCTTCCCACATGCACAATCGTCAAATAATTCGCAAGAATATGCTTCGCCTTCATATATAGCATCTATATGGTAATACCCATCTTTCATCGAGATCGATGATTGAACCTTTTTATGCTCGTCTTTGGTAAGGCTGTCTTTAATCCCGTAGAAATAGCAAACAAGATTATTGTTATATTTGACAACTCTTTCAATAACATCTCTTTCAATGTCATCATCCGTCACAATGGCATATTTCCCAAAAGATACTGCGAACAGTTTGTTATGCTGAATCGTTTCTTTTTTTAAACATCCATTACAATACGAAGACAGGCAGTAAACCGGCGTACCGTCTAGATCAAAAGCAGTCAGCAGACTCTTGCTGCTAAGTTTCTTCAGAGTATTCTTCACTGAAGAGAATTCAACTTCGTCATCTTCAAAATAATCCATTGCCACACCAAATTTAAAAGCTTGCAGTTCTGTGAGCGCACCTAAATTGGTAAACAACGGTAATAAAATAAACGAATCTACTGGCAGTTTGGGAAGATCTTTTTTAAACGAGTTCGCGCTCGGCACTGATTTTTTTACCTTATTGATGCTGTGTAACATGATAACAGGAGTTTTTTGTTCTGCTTCATCTCCCGGTATTGCGCTTGTTGTGTGGGCATCAGTTTCTTCAGCGGCGCTGGCAATATCATTTAGCTCTTCCGGAACAGTCTCGGATACCGATACTGTTTCCACGCTCGTTTCCTTCGCTTCTGAACTTATGATATCTGCGTTGTCCATACTGCCGGCATCATCTGATGGCACCGGTTCTTCCGGCATTTCCAAATCGTCGGCATTATCCAGCGACTGTTCACTTTCATCAATATAGTATTGTCTCGTTGCAATGCCAAGTTGCACCTTTGAAGGGAAGTATTCTTCCAGCGATTCTAATGCTGACTGGCCCTCCTGGTTCTCATAATCCTCCATTGCCAAAACATTAAGGAACTGTTCCGCTCCTTTAGTCACTAAGGAAGAATCATCTATATCCGTAATTCCATTTTCTAAATCTTTGAGGATTGATTCGGCTTTCTTCTGGAATGGTTCCAAAGCAACCGCATAACTCTCAATATATGATTTCACAAGAGAGAATTTCTGCAAAATGAGTTGCGAATCAGCCAGATTCCTTTCAAGTAGATCAATTCTCTTTTTTTCTATCGCATTTATCAATGCGCCAGCAGTCGCATCATTGGGAAATTCGCTATCATCCAAGTATTCCCGAGCGCCTTTGAGTATGACATCATAGCATTCTCTCAACTGATCGACATTATTGCTGAATTCCTGTACTTTATCCCTTGAAGGGACATACCCCGATGTGATCGCTTCGAGTATTTCATTAGCATGATCTTTCGCGATATCCGCAATCTCGTCAAATCGTTCTTTAGCAGTCGTAATAGAATTGTCAAATGTTGTCATAATTATCCTGATGTCCTTCCTTGCCTGTCGTTTGAGATGATTTTGTTGCACTATTATACATAAGCAAGATTATCTCTGTTTTGATTTCTAATTTATTATATCAATTCTTTAATGTATCCTACAATCGACCCAGTATACTTTGTTAAGTGTCCGGCTCCATTGCTCGCCCCATTATGATTATTGCAAAAGAAACAGATAGTAAAAAATATAATTTAATCAGATTAGTAAAGGAATTATTTCAACATGAATTCGTTCAGTGACAACGTCAGTTATTTTGGAAGGGAACTTCCCCTGCAGAAAATCATAAATGCTCTCGAAAACACTGAAGATGAGGAACTGGCAGATTTCAGAGACTGGCTTAAATCCCAGTGTGAAAACAGTTACCCGGATTTAGTTTGTTTGAATGTAAACAGTCCCGATTTAGTTGCCTGGCAGTTTTATACTGTCGACCATCTTTCTGAGATGGACGATGATTTTGATGCTGATAAATGGCGTACTTACAGGAAAGATTACGAAGGCGATACCATTTCATTAGATAATGAAGACATAGTATATGAAGCAATGGAATTGTTAGAGTCAGTAAATTAAGAAGGTAAAAGTTATGAAGACTGATATGACGGAAACAACACTTAATTGCGATATAGAAGAACAGGAATAATCATCCTTTAATGACTTATCTACTGCTTCGGTAGGCTCATATGTGACATTTGGATCTTATGAGCAGGATAACAATGAAGATAATGGGGAAAGAGCCTATTGAGTGGCTTGTCCTGGCAAAGAAGAAGAGAAAACTGCTTCTTATCAGCAGATACAGCCATAGTACCCATTCATGCTTTCAATGCTGTCCAAACAAAGAAAAAATCCCCATTGAGGTTCTTCTTCCTCAATTATTGGGTATTTTTCTCGTTGTAATGAGATAAAACCGTGATATGTTCTCCATAACTCATCATTAGTGCCATCGTGTAATTCTTTTTCTGCATATGGAATCTGTTTTCTCTGTTTGATTTTTTCGCTTACATCAAACGGCAACAGGAAATCATAGAACGTTTTTATTCCAGATTCATCACCGACAAACCAATATTTTTCGCTAATACAAACACTCATCTGTTTCTCCCACTTTTTTAAAAGCGCATAGTAACTCACTTGCCTAAATGCCATTTTACACGTCCCTAATAGTAACTGTCAAAGAACTCCTGAGCCTCTTCAATGCTGTCAAAGTCTTCTCCATGGTCATTGTAGAAATCCTCAAAGTCATCATAGTAGCTATAACTATCATCTGAATATGAATAATCAGACCCGTGGTGAATATGGCTGGAAATGTATCTGCGGATGTCTGCTTCCGTAACACCTTCGCCATGATAAGAAGGGCCGAATCTGGGCATCTTCATGCTGGCATACTGAAGCTTTCTTTCGTATATCCTGTACGCAATATCAACACTGGCGCCACCCCAGGCGATATCAGTGAAGTGTTGTTCTACTTCAGTAACAACATCATGTAGCTTTATTACATCATCATGAGATGGGCCCTGCTGGCAGTCAGCTGTCTTGTTTACTCTCACAGTCAGCACCTCATACTGACCAATGTACCAGCGGTAATATGTCCAGTTCTTATGCTCTTCCCTTACCGTATATGGTCCGGCAGCCGTGTAGCTGATGTCATCTTCCCTCATTCCGGCATAGGGAATGGTATCTTTGTACTTTTCCTGTTTGCCGGCAACTTTCAGGGTCTCGTTATGATCCCGGATTTTTCTTTCCAGAGCCTCCGCCTGCAGGCGGTATTCAGGATATTCACACTCTCCCAGCCGGTGGTATTTGAAATAGACCTTCCCAAAGAATTCATCATAGCCTGCCGATTCATGTTCCGCAAATGCCAGAGAGGCATCGCAATACTTAATCAGCACCTGGCTGTTGCGCAGTTCTCTGGTTCCACTGATGATCTCTCCTGCTTCTTTATACATTCCTTCTTCCAGAAGGATCAGCCCCTGAGCATATTCCCGTATAGCCCTACTGTCCTGGTAATCAGTCAAACTGAACTGTTCAAGGGAATCAATGTATCTGCCGCTTTCCAGCAGGGTTATTCCCTGCTGATAATGCAAGTACCTGTCAGTCTTCATTATCCTGTCATAATTAATCAGGAACAACGCTGTCAGGACGGACAGCGTCGCAGCCAGAAATGCCCATATACGTTTCATTCGCTTATCTCTCATTTGTCTGCTGTCCTCCTTTCTTTTAGGTCTCTGAGACGCTGAGGAGGCCCTCCAGGGCCTCCTCAGGTGTTAAAGGAAGGTTAACTTATGCGTGTGGCTACCATACAGTCAGCCGCTTTCCGGAAATAATCCATCAGTCCTTCAGATTCAGTTCTGTTCATCTGCATCTGAATGTTGGGAATGAATTCATTATCCGGATAGAGTCTTTCAAATTCTTTGTCGCGTTCCAATCTGACCGCGACTTTTATCGTGGCGAGCGGTTCGCCGTCCTGCGAAGCTGTCAGTTCAGGCTTGCCGTCATAAGTGTCGATGTCCAGCTTGTGATATGCCGGTATGACATACACTCTGAACTCCTCAAACAGGAAACTGCTGTATTCATCTTCATCAAGGCAGCGCCGAAGCTCTTCAATCATTTCGCGGAACTCACCGACGCTCATCAGGTGTTCCACCCGCAGGTCAAGCAGTCCCTCAAGGGTCTGCAGGCTGACCAGGAAACTGACATATGGCTGGTTATATTCACCATAAGAGTAGGTTTCCCCAATCTCATCGCCGTTCAGGTCATTGATTTCAAATCCGAATAGACCGGATATTCTCGCTGTGTCTATCGTAGGTTATTGCCTCCGGCATCAGTAGATGAAGTTGACGGTCTCAATTCTTTCCCTGACACTTTCCAGGTAGCTGACCAGCTTGCGGGTTTCTTCTTCCGTAAGGGCAATCTGCACTGCTGAGGGTGTGTAGCCTTCGTCATCGGGAATGTAGAAGGTGATGATGATTGCCGGTTCGCCATAGTAGTCTTCGTCTCCGGCGTTTTCCGCCAGCCACTGCTTCAGGTCGGTTCCCTCAGGCTGTTCGGCAGCTTCATTGACCACTTCCTCTTCCAGCATTCCCGGCACGCTCAGTATCTGAACTCCCGGGCTGGGGTATATCTTGTAGAAGTCCGGCTTCTCAAAGCAGTTTCTCAGGTCGCTGACGAAACGGTCATAGTCATCCGTCTTGATGAAATCGTCATACCAGATTGCGAAATTCAATCCTTCACTGGTAAGTCTGGCCGAGGCCACGACATTGGAGTGCAGCAGGCTGCCTTCTTCTCCGGTAACCGGGTCATGCTCATAGACGCCGATGGAGCCTTCTATCTTGAATTCAAACTTTCCAATGCTTAAATCTAATTCTAATATAATCTTTCACATCCTTTCTCTTGCTGATCCGGGGAGGAGAGGAGACATAGGACCTCCCCGGAATCAGCCTTTATAATGAGTTATTTACTTTTCCTTATATCCGGCCTCAATGAACTTCTGCTTCATGGTCGGATTGTTCTTCGTGAGTTTCTTGATGGACAGGTCCTCAGCCTTGTCATTGGCCAGACGGAGCTGATTGCTGGAGGATATCAGGTCAGCCTTGGTCTTTTCAAGCTGTTTGATAGTCTTGTCAATATCATCAATGGCAGCCTGGAATTTCTCCGAGGCAATTCTGAAATTCCTGCCAAACTTGTCCTTGAACTCGTTCATTTCTTTCTCGAAGTTGGAGATGTCGATGTTCTGATTCTGGACTATCATCAGTTGTTTTCTGGTTTCCAGCTGATTTCTGGCCGCATTCCTCAATAAGGTAATCATCGGGATGAAGAATTGCGGTCTGATGATGTACATCTTAGGATACTTGTGAGAAACATCCACAATGCCACTGTTATATAATTCGTTTTCGGGTTCCAGCATGGTAACCAATACGGCATATTCGCAGTTCTTGGCCTTTCTGTCCTTGTCAAGCTTGTCCAGGAAGTCCTCATTCTTGTGCTTTTTGGTGCTCTCTTCCATCTCGTTTTTCATTTCAAACATGATGGAGATGTACTCAATGCCGTCTTCATAATCCCTAAAGATATAGTCACCTTTCGAACCGTCTTTAGCATCGTTGTCCTTTTCAAAGTAAGCACTCTGGAAACCGGCAGCTCTCAGCCTGTTAAACTCATTCTCGCAGTGCTGTTCCAGTGATTCACCGACCAATTTGTTGGAGAGTCTAACCTTGAAGTCCTTATACCGTTCTATTTCCTCATCCTTGAATTTCAGCTTATCTTCATACTCCTTTTCCATGGACTGCCGCTTGAGTTCGCTCTCATTTTCTTGGTTTTTGAGCTGGTTTTGGAGATTAAGAATGCTTTCCTTCTGCTTGTTGATTTCCGCGGTATACTTGTCAGCCTCTTCTCTTACTGCCAGGGTCTTTTCGCTTCCAGCGGCCTGAATCTTCAGTTTCAATTCAGCAATCTCAGCATCCTTCTTGGTCAAGGCCACTTCAACTGCACTCTGCTTTTCCTTTTCGTAGTTTTCCAACTGCTGGTGGAGTTTGGCGATTTCTTCCTTGTTCACCGATATGATGTCGCCATACTTCTTTTCCATCCTGGAAACAGTCTGGTTCAATTCATTATCCTTTTGGGATAATAACAGTTCTTCTCTGTTCTTGAGTTCCTTGGTGAACTCATGGTCTTTTACCTGTCTGAGTATTCCCAGATATTCGTTATCAGTAAGACTGAATTCTTTGCCGCACTGCGGACACTTAATAATCATGTTCTCCTTAATTGTCATCGTCTATTCCTCCTTTTCTGTTTCTCTATAATTTTCTTCATTTTCATGATCATGTTTTGACTTAATTCAACTAATCATTCACCGCAATCATTGCATCACCGACCTCTCTCTTACGCCCTTATTAAATCACAAAAAAACTTTTATATTGTCCAGAAAAAAGGACAACCCCCTGTTATGACGGCAATTTATCATTAAAATGCAGGAATTTTTCTTCAAAAGAAGACTGTTCCGTCAGAATTGAAGGGAACAGCCGAGGCCATTTATCTGTCTGTTGCGATTAACCCAAGATCTTCAGCCAGTCGCCTAAGCTCCTCGTCATTCATCTCCTCAAGTTCATTAAGGTCTGCCATGGCCATGGGAAAGCCATTCACCATTGCGGTTCCATAGTAATTTTCCAGTTCTTCTCTTATATCTTCTAAGTCTCTTGGATCCATGATCATTACTTCACTCTTCCGGCAATATCCTCAATGGCAGCACTGTAGAATTGACGGTAATCTATGTTGCCCGAGAAGCCTAAATCAAGCCCATCAGTCTCTACGCCAAACACATTAAGCAGTTTCTTCTTGGTTATCACATATTCACTGCCATCAGGCTCATAGTAGAAGGTCCTGCCTTTTTCCAATTTAGTTTCAGCTGCCTTACGGCTTAACAGCCACCAGAGGTCCTGCTCGCTGTAATCATAGCCAAAGCCCAATGCATAGACATCACCATAGATCAGGGCTTCCACCCAGCTCTTGATGGCAACATTATTGATGTTTCCCTTGCGGTCATAATCAATCTTAGAAGCAATGTCGATCACCTTGGAAGTCAGCCGGGAATAATAGTCTGAACCGATAATCATGCTGTCGGGTTTACGGGCTTCACCATGAATATGCCAGACATCAACATACTTGTCATCATAAACAATCTGGTTGAAGGTGTGCAGCAGGTATTTATTCTCTGCTCTGTCCGCTCCGACGAAGCGCTGAATGGCTTTCAGGCGGTTCTCCGCAAACTTATCGCCATAAACACTGTATTCCAGTTCATAGGAATAATTGGTAGTCAGCACATAATCGAAACCGCAGTCGAACAGTTTCCTGATCTGGCCGCAGATATCCTTATCCAATTGATCGTAGAAACCATTAAGAAAGTATTCCTTATTATCCTGCATGGCGGTACGGACATGGTTATTAGTCAGCAAGATGATCTTCAAAGGCATCGGCATGTCAATGTCCTTGGGATTAGGGAATTCTTCCTTGCGCTGGTTTATGGAGTCAAGAAAATGGTCCCAACTAGCGGCGTTATACGCCCGGCTGAGACCATTGCCTAACAAAAGTACTTTCGGCTTGCGAACAGTTAAATCAAAGATTTTGGGCTGCTGTTTTCTGTTGTTATTGATGGCCATGGGTTATCTCCTGATAACTCTATTATACCACCAATGCCTTAAGCCCTCGACTGCTTATCTATTCGTGTAACTTTGCAGAGTAAATTCCGTTTTAAAGCCGCGGAAGTGCATTTTTCTCTGACGAAGTTTTTTTTACAATATCAATGCCGACACCGACGATAGTATGAAGGAGGACTAATTATGAACATCAAAGGTGGAACGCATCT
>JAEEGL011011500.1_pt1 | contig 49101 bp, 37 predicted proteins | sample 9134231 | NCBI WGS metagenome assembly JAEEGL01 (sample SAMN16246548, study PRJNA631951) | gut metagenome | biome: gut microbiome; feature: rumen; material: fiber-attached | host: Bos | place: Iran: Karaj | collected 2018-10 | reverse complement strand
TTCTTCTGAATTATCAAAATATTTGAAAAAAATTGCTGAATATCATTGTCCAAGATATAATGAATTGCCTAATATATCATTATATATGGATCAATTAATAGAGTTCCTTGATCAATATCTTTCGGAATTTAATATTCCTGATGAAGAAATAGCCATCACACCGACGATGGTTAATAATTACGTAAAACAGAAATTAATTGCACCTCCTCAGAATAAAAGATATTTAAAAGAACAAGTTGCAAGGCTTTTAGTGGTTGGAATATTAAAACAAGTACTTAGTATTTCTGATATAGCCCTACTTTTGAAACAACAAATTGAGCAATATACTGTACCGGTTGCTTATGATTTCTTTTGTACCGAGCTTGAAAACGCATTAAAGGCAACATTTGAAACAAGAGATTTTTCGGTTGGGAATACAGCCTCAGTTACCACTCCGCTTTCGGAAGTAGTACGTTCCGCTCTTTTATCTTTTTCAAATAAAATATATGTCAAAAAAAATCTGCATATAAGAAAACAACAAGATATTATTAATAAGAAAGAAACAAGTTATGGTTTGTTGTAATATACCTTTAAGAAATTTAGCACATCTGGGCGATAGCGTTTATGAGGTTTTTGTAAGAGAAAAACTTGTTCTTTCGGTTCATAATATAGAAACATTACACAAATCAACAGTATCCTTTGTAAATGCGGGTTTTCAAACAGAACTGTTAGAAAAAATCATGCCTGTATTAACTGAAAAAGAATCGGATATTGTAAGAAGAGCAAGAAATTTGCAAATAACAACTTCAAGAAAAGTTAATCATAAGCTGCATAAAATTGCTACAGCTTTTGAAGCTCTAATCGGATATTTATATCTTTATGATAAAGCTCGTTTAACTGAAATTTTCAATATAATTAACGATTCAATAACAGTATAGAAATATTTTATCTTTAGTAAGTGTATAATTCTTGTTTTTTTATTTCATAATAATTTGAAATGTTATAATAAATTTGTCATGAAAATTTATTATATTAATACTGATACATTTTTAAAAAATATTGATTTGAATTCTTTATTTCTCTTTTCCGAAGATGAAAAATTTAAAGTTGATAAGAGAAAACTGGAGTTTTCTTTAGATAGATTTTTGCTTTTTTATATTGCAAAGAATGTATATTCATCTTTGTATCCTGAAGTTTTAATAAAACATAGTAAACCTTATTTTAAAAATCTTAATGTTCATTTCAGCATTTCACATTCTAAGAACATTGTTCTTATATGTTTTGATAATTATGAAAACGGAGTCGATGTTGAATTTATTAAGGATAGAAATTTCACAAAACTATTTGAATATTATAATATTAAAGATATTCCTGCAAACAGAGTAAATTTCTATAGATTTTGGACTGAATATGAAGCAAAAGTTAAATTAAAATCCGAAGTCAAATCTTCTTTAACAGGTTTATTCTTAAATAATTTTATGCTTTCCGTTGCCTCAAATCATTCTTTTGATATTAAAAGAAAACTTAAAATATATGAAGTTAAAAGTCCTATTGATATCATTAATCCAAATGAACTTATTAATTTGAAAGAAGTCATTGAAAGCAAGAAGAAAGAAAAGACACTTGTAATACAGGAAATAAAAACTGCATTATCCGAGTATTTTACTCCGTTAAATCTGAATATTGAATAATCAAGACTAAAACCAAGTATCAAAAATATAGCAAGAGTATTAAAAATATTTACTTCTGTATTAAATAATCCAAATAAAGCAAGACTAAATATGCTTCCTGTTATTGGGGGCAGAAGTATAGATATACCGTTTTTCAATCCAAAAAAGATTGTTATAACAAGGTATAATATTAAAAATATTGGTATAAAAAGAGCTTTGCAGCTATGTCTTCCATCTTTTATAATCTGAGAAATACCGTCTGCTACATTAATAAACTTAGCATTTTTATTATCAGAAGGACATATTTTTACATTATAAAGTATTATAGCCGTTGTATCCTTATCTATAATAAATTTATCTAAAAATTTCAAATTTTTATTATAATTCAAATAGTTACCTTTATCTTTTTGGGATTGTAATTTATTTATCTGTTCAGCAGTTAGTAAATCATTAAATGAACTTAGTTCAGTTAAATACAAATTATTTTTAAGCTCAAAATTTTCTTTTTGCCTTTTTAGCGAGGGTAAAAAATCAGATATGGAAATAAAATCTATATTTTTTGAAGAAAGTTCATCTGAGATAGCTTCATTTTCTTCTAACAAGTTTTGAAAATCACTGTTTTTTATTGTTAAAAACGATATATTATGTTCATTATTTAATGTTTGTAATAGTTTTTCACCTTTTAAAAGCTCCCCTTTCGGCGTATAAAAACTTCTTATATCATCGTTGAACGTTAATCTGCAAAATCCGATAATTATAATAATAAGGATAATAGGTAAAATTATTATTTTATATCTTCTATTTTGTAATATATTTAATTTTGCAATAAATTTAGCCGGTTTAAATTCTATACTAAAATTAAAGAGCGGATAAAACAAAATAACAAAAAGATATACAAATATTAGACCTGTTGCGGTAAATACAGCCATCTGCTTCAATAAAGTTATATTAGAGAAAAGAAGAATAAGAAAAGCTGAAACGGTTGTAATTAATCCGGAAGTTAAAGGTTTTATAATAGTTTTTATATCTTGTTCTAAAAAATAATGCAATGAATAATCAATACATATTCCAATTAACGTAGTTGCAAATACAAAAGTTAATATATGTATTTCTTTAAAGATAATTGAAGTAAGCATATATCCTGTTAAAACTGCAAGAAGTATACTCGTAATTATCGGAATAAGTATTTTTACGGAGCGAAAATAAATAAAACATAACCCAAAAATAAAAATTGAAGTAATTATACAAATTATGTTTATTTCTTTTTCGGAATTTTTTGAAGTGTAGTACGAATGAACAGAAGTACCTGTTAAATATATTTTACTGCCATCTTTTTCAAATTCTGATTTCAAATTTATCAAAGTCTTAATATCATTAGTTTTAAATTTTTCAGTAGTTTTTAGGTTTAATATTGAATAGTATTTATTGTTATAAAAATTTGAATATTGAAAATTGTTTTTTTCATTAAGAGAAAGCAAAAAATCAGAAAAAAGTAAGAATGGATCAGTTTCAAATTCCGTTAATGTTATTCCAAAAGGGTTATAAAGTTCACTTTTTGCATGCTGCTCCAAAATGTCATATTTTTTATTTAAAAGTAATAGTCTATCACTATTTGACAGAACATAATCTTGTGACTTTTTATATTCATTAAAAATATTTTCAAAATTAAAATCTTCTTTTATAAAAATATTTTTATCAATTTTGTTATAGAAATTGGATTTAATTGTTTCTGCAACTTCTTCATTATCTGCTTCAAAAATTGCATTTATGTTTTCGGAGAATTTTTTTGATAAATTTAATAATATTTGTTCCTGCGAATTTTTAGGCAAAATTGCTTGAACAATATTGGTTTCTATACTTTTTTCCGAAAACCAGAAAAAAACCGTAATAGCCAGAAATGTGATTATAAAAATTGTTCTGAAAAAATTAAAGTTTTTCACAATACAGATTTCCTTCATTTTTCACATTCAAAATGAATATCGGTTTGGCCGTTCCTAGTATTAAATGTTATTTGCTCAATGTACTTTTGATTACCTTTTATAATGATATTATTAAGCTGTTTTGAGGCATTGTTACTTTGTTTGGGTTTTAATGCCAAAGTCCAATTTTGATTTTTGAGAAAATAGATATCAAAATTATTATCTAAAAATTTATAATTTCCTTTTGATATAGAAAGAATTATTTCATTTGCTCTTTTATTCTGTTCATTTGTATAGCTCGTTACGGCTTTTACGGGATATGTCGTTTCAAATATTACTCCTTTATTCTCAATAAATTTAAAATTACCTGAGGATTTTACCTGAGAAACGTTTGATATATTTTTTGTTTGATAAAATTTGCAGTTTACCGAACCAAAACGAGGCAAATAGTTGATAATATCCGACGCTGTTGTTTTATTATCAAAAACATTTTGTGCATATACGGTAGTACAAATAGAAAATAAACATATTATTAAAATTAAAAAACTCTTTTTCATTATTAATTTACCTTTAGTGCAATAAGCATTCCGGCAACCGATGGAAACATTACAGTTTGATAATCAGGATTATTTGTTATTGCTTCATACAAATCGACTACCTTTTCTTTATGCGAAATCATATTATCAAAACAAATCATTCCGCCTTTTCTTAATTTTTTATCAATAATTTCATAATATTTTATGTACTGAGCTTTATTTGCGTCAACAAAAGCAAAATCTAAAAAACACTCCTCGGAAGAATTGTAGTCATCTTTTGTTAAATCGTTTAGCATATCAATAGCCATTTCCTGTTTTATGTCAATAAAATCAGATAAACCGCATTCTTCAAAATTGGCTTTTGCCACATCAAATCTGCACTTGTGAAATTCAACCGTAATAACTTTACCTCCGGTTTCTTTTGCGGCATTTGCAAGCCAAAGCCCTGAGTAACCGTTAGAAGCTCCTACTTCAACTATATTTTTGTAACAAGCGGATTTAATTAATATACTCAATAAAATTGCACTGTATCTGTCTATATTCCAAAACTCTTTTTGTGTCTTTTCAAGTTCTTTTAATTTATCTTCCAGTATCATAATCTGCTGTCTTTATCAAATACAATAACTTTATGAACATTTGTTGAAAGCGGTAATTTTTGAATTATTTTATCACTATTAACATCAACTACATTAATTTCTTTTGAAGAAATATTTGTAACAAATACCTGTTTTTTATCAGATGATAAACTCATATTATTATAATAACCCAGTTTTTCCAAATCAATGGTTTTTACAGCTTCATAATCATCGTTTAAAACAAATATTTTATATTGGTCAGAAGCAAGAACGTATATTTTATTATTAAGAACTAAAAATGCATTTGTTTTATCAGGTAAATTTGCAAAATCCATTTTTTCGTTTCTTTTTCTTACTATTTCTTCTTTTTCGGGTTGTTTTGTATCTTGTTTGTATGTAATAAAATCAATAAATTTTTCTTTAAATTTCTCTTTTTTGCTTAGTTTCGCAGTATTTTTATCTTGAACGGATTGTACAACTGAAATTTTTTCTTGTTCTTCATTACTCAAAATTTCATCTTGCTGTAACTGCCTTTTTACAAATGAATCTGTATCTTCAATTGCAAATTGCTGATGTTCAACTTTTAAATTTTCATTTTGTAATACCCTTATTTCTTCATATATAGGAGTATGTTTTTGAGAAACTTCTTCTTCGTTTCTTCTTAAAAGTTTGTCTAAAACAAGATTATATTTTTCTTTTTTTGTTAAATTTTTATCAAAAAGATTTATTTTCTTTTCTTCATGTCTGAGTTTTTCATTTTCTTCTTCTTGTAAATAAGTTAATTTTAACAGTTCTTTTTGTTTTGAAGTTCCTTCTGTATAAAATACTTCCAGTTCATTTGATGACCTGTTAAAAGTATATAATTTGTTATCAAAGAATTGAATTTGATTTATATTATTACTTTTAAACAGTGGAGAAGAAACATAGGGAGTAAAATAATTCGGAGTATTAACAAGAGCATAGACAGTTCCTGTTGTACCATCCAAATAGTAAAGCTGTTTTTCATTATAAGAAAGCGTAAGGAAAGAAGGGTTACCTAAAACATCGATAGTTTCCTTAACACTCATATCTTTTAAATCAATTACGGAAATAGTTCCGTCCTGTTTGTTTGCAACATAAGCAACACCATCAACTTCTGATATAGCAATACCTGAAGGTTTGTTCCCAACATCAATTTCTTTCAGCACTTCGCATTTATTGGCATCAATGATATATAACTTCGGTTTTGATGTAGTTGTTAAAAGTATATAGTGTCCGTTTCTTACAATTTTAAAATCGCTTGGGATTGAGGAAAAATCTATTTTTTTGTATAATTGACCGTTTGAGGCATTTAATGCCATAAGTGATTGAGTATTAAAGCTTGTTGCATAAAAGATTTTTCCGCTAAGATTTTTATTTGTAGTAACGGTTGGATTTTTTATTTCTGTTTTGGAAACATAAATTTCTTTATATTCTTCACTTGGAGTCATGGGGATAACCAAATCTCCAATCATAATTCTGTACTCAGAGGGTATTTGAAATCCTATAGGTACCAATAAATCTTGAGGCAGTAAACCCATCTTTATTTCTTGCGGTATGGCAGAACCTGAAACAATGGTCGTTACTCCATTTTTGCTGATTACTTTAAAAAAAGCAAAGTTTGTATCAAACATGAAAAAATCAGGCTTCGTTGAAAGTTTTTTATTAGCAGGAACCGTCTTAATTACTTTAGGTTCATTTTCAATTAAGTTTGTTCTTATGGGATAAACCGGAATGTATTTTGTTCCGTCATTTAATTCTATCATTCCGTCAAATCTTACCTTCATACCGGGAAAAGTTTTTTCTAATACCGCTCTTTCAGCTTTTGGTATTTCAGAAGCATTGACTGCTGATATACAAGTGAAACCTAATATTAGTACTAAAAATTTTATTATGATTTTTTGCATATATATGACTCCTCTTTGGGATTATTTACCTCTGATTACATCTTTTACTTTATCTAAAAGATTGTTTTCTTTTGATTTTTTATTATTTTCTATTTCAAATAATCTTGAATATATCTTCTTTTCTTCTTCCGATATGGATGTAGGTGTAGATACTATAAGTTTTATATATAAATCACCTCTTTTTGAATTATCATTCAAATAAGGCACACCTTTATTTTTTATTTTTAAAATAGTATCCGTTTGAGTAAAAGCAGGTATAGAAAGTTCTGCTTCCCCGTCAAGTGTTTCGATTTGGATTGTATCACCAAGAACTGCCTGAGAAAATGTTATTTTTTCTTCTTTAAAAAGATTAATTCCATCCCGTTTAAAATCATCTGATTTTTTAACATGCAATACAACATATAAATCTCCTGCATTACCTCCGTTAATACCTGCATCACCTTGATGAGCAATTCTCATTTGTGAACCGTTATCAACTCCTGCCGGAATTTTCAGATTGATTTTTCTGGAAACTTGCTTATACCCAACACCTTTACAATCACTACACTTTTGTTCAATTTTTGTTCCTTTGCCTTTACAATCAGGACAAACAGAAACTTGAGTAAATGTTCCCATAAAACTTCTTACTGATTGGCTTACTTTTCCTTGACCTTTACATGTAGGACAAGTTATTGTTTTTGAACCCGGCTTTGCACCTGTACCATGACAAGTTTCACAAACTTCCATATGTTCAATTTCAATTTCTTTTTCTATTCCAAAAACAGCTTCTTTAAATTCTATAGTTATATCTGCTCTTAAATCATCACCTCTTTGCGGAGCATTAGGATCATGCTGATAAAATCCTCCTCCTCCAAAAAAGCTTGCAAGTATTTCTGATAAACTGCCAAATCCGAAATCAAAATTAGTTTGGTCAAAACCTGCATTTTTTAAACCGTCAAAACCATATCGGTCATACATAGACCGTTTTTGTTCATCACTCAAAATTTCGTAAGCTTTGCCCAGTTCCTTAAATTTTTCTTCGGCATCAGGCTCTTTATTAACATCAGGGTGTAAAATTCTTGCTTTTTTTCTGAATGCACTTTTTATTTCATCGACAGAAGCATCTTTACTTACACCCAAAACCTCATAATAATCTCTTTCCATTCTTACTCTCCGGTAGCAACATTAACAAGTGCCGGTCTTAGGACTCTGTCTTCAAGCATAAAACCAGCCTGTAACTCTTCAATAATAGTTTGATCGGGGTATTCATTCGTAGGGGTTTGCATAACAGCTTCGTGCAAATTAGGATTAAAAGTTTTTCCTTTTGTTTCTATTCTTTTTAAACCAGCTTTGTCTAACACTTCAAACAGTTGTTTGAAAACAACGTCAAAAGAATTTTTTAATTGTTCTGGATCATCTATATTTTCGCAGGATTTTTTTCCCCTTTCATAATTATCCAATACAGGCAGAATCAATTTTAATGTATTTTCTGCTCCGTATTTTAAAAGACTTTCCCTCTCTTGCATTTGTCTTTTTCTAAAATTATCAAAATCTGCTGCTAATCTGACATATTGATTATTCAAAGCATCAAATTTTTCTTGCAATTTGTCACAATTATCACAAGCTGCATTTTCGTCATCGTTATTTTCTTGATTTTCTTCATTTTGTTCTTCTTCAATTATCTCTTCTTGTGAAGTTTCATTTGCTTCATCAACAGCAAACGGATTTTTCACCGGTTCTTTTTCGTTTGTTTTCTCCTTAGACATTTTTTTCCCCATTGCATGAATACTTACCACCAATATTTAATCACAAAAATATAACGATTGCAAAGGAATTTAATAATACAAACAGGCTATTTTTTCTTAAATTTATAACAATTTTACAAATATATAAGTCTATATTATCCTAAAAAATTTTCATAAATTGAACATAATTTTTGTTCAAAACTTGCTAATTTTTCTGCCCAAATAAGAAAATAATTCGCTAATCTTGCATCTGATTCAGCATTAATCATTGCTTTTCTTGCATCTGAAAATTCATTATCAGCTCTTTTTTTCTTTACAGCTAACTGGTAATCCACATTTTTAAGCATTGTATCTGTTAATTTGAAATTAGAAGATAAACCCAATTTTTTCTTCATTTCATGTTGTTTTGCTAGTACTTGTTGTTTTATTTTTGTTGCAGCTTCTTTTTTGGCAAATGCATTTTTTTGTGCTTTTTTAGCTTCTTTTCTTTTTTCTACAGTTTTTTCTTTTAATTCTTCAATTTCTCTTTTTCGCCTTTCATAGCTTGCTTTTCTGTATTCATACATTCTTTTGGTATATTCAATACATTTTTGTCCGGCAGAACTTTTCCAAAAATCTTTTACAGCTTGACTGTGTACTTTTTGAATTTCAGTTCTTATTTTTTCAGCTATTGCTTTTAATTTTGCTTTTGATGCATCAGACAAATTAGCCTCAGTTGCTGCATCTTCACTTGTAAATCTTGTATGCTCTTTAGATACTTCTTCAAACATATTGAATACGGCTTCAACATTTTCTGTTTCAGAAGGTTTTTCATCAAATGCTTCTTCTGCTCCTTTCATAAAAGCTTGATGCCTTTTGGGAATATTTTGTAATTCTAATTCGGAAACAAGCTCTTTATCTTTTTTTCTTCTCAGAAGTGCATGTTTTCTTCTTAGAGATAATCTTCCTATATCAGTTAAATTCTTTCTTGCAATTTCTATACCTTTTTTAGTTTCTTCGCTGTCTATTCCTGCAATATGATGTAAAATTGATTGTTTACTAATATTTTCAAATATTTTATTCATTTTTTCATCATATTCAATAAGTGCAGCTTTTCTTGCTTCAAATGAATTTTCACATTTTGCGGCAGCTTTTAATTTATCGATAAGAGCCAAATGTGCTTGTGTTATTTCTTCAGAAATTTGTTCTCTTACTTCTTTTGGCAAATTATTGAGTATCTGTCTTATTTCTTCCTTCTTTTTTTCGGCTTCTTCTTTTGTCATACTTTTTACACCGTTTTCAATTTCTTCAGTTTCCGTTTTACAAGAAGAAGTTATTGCTTCTTTCTGTGTGGCAGACAAAGGAGAATTTTCGTCAACAGCTTTATTTTTCAAGTTTTCTATTTCTGATAAATTGGTTTTTTGTATTAAATCAATTATTTTTTCTGTTAATTCCGGACTTATGGAATTTTTTGAACAGTATTCCTGAATTTTATTTTCTATAAATTCTTGTTTTTCTGCTGTCATACAAATTTTTGACTTTAATATTTTTTCGAGTTCTTGAGGATTATCTTTTAAATCGCTAAATATTTTTTCTAAAAATTCAGTATCTTGATTTAATGCATTTTTTATAACTTCATTTAATTTTTCTAAAATTTCATTTTCTGATAAATTCTTTCCGCTCAATTCTTTGAAGGCATTTTCTATCATATCAATTTTATTATTGAATAATTCTAAAAGTTCTTTGGGACAGTTTTGAATATCTCCACAACCTTTTGAAATCGTATAATTTGTAAATAAATTGACCGCATTTTCTGTTATTGTATCAGTTGTATGTGCGGTAGAAAATGTTGTAAGTTCGTCCTCCTGAGATGAATTGTATTCAAAAAACGGAGATGAGGTATAATTTATTTTTTCATCAGATGCAAACACAGAACTGCCTGTTTGTTCCTCAGCATAAGTTGAAATTTTTTCTGAAGGAATTTGACCATTATTTATAAAACTATCTATAAGTTTGTTTAAATAAGCTTCATTTGCCATTCTGTTCTCTTTTCTAACTATTCCCATGCCCGTACTTGGACATAATAATTCATATATATAAATAAACACAAATTACTAAAAAAAATTGCGTTATTTTAATAGCAATTTTATTGTAAAAAATTTTTTTATATATATGGTAAGGTTTATACAGGTAGATTTATCATGGTTCAAAATACAACTCAATCAATACCATATAAAGGAGAAGGAACAATTAATATCCATATTAACAATCCTTCAGCCGGCATAAACCCTATGCCGCAAATGAGTGTACCTGTATATTACCCGATTTACTATCCATTGTATTATTATCCTTATTTAAATAGCGGACTTGATAAAACTATTACCGAACAATTAAGAAACATTGCTTCTATGCAGACATGGCAGCAGCAGAAACTTTGCGAAATTTCTAACAGATTATCTCCAAATGGACAATCAGGTTATTATAGTTCTTTAGTACAAAATCCTATTAATGCACAAACTATGCAACAAATAGGACAAAATGGTATACCTGTAAATAATCAGCAATTACTATTACCTTACAATAATCAATCAGGAATAAAAGGTTTGCAGCAACAACCTTACATAAATCAGCTACCTATAGGAACTTTACAATCACCATATAATAATCAGTATTTTGTAAACGGTATGCAACAGCCATACAATAATCAACAAACTATAAACGGTATGCAACAACAACCGTATAATAGTCCTGCAACAATCGGTGGTATGCAGCAACAGCCATATAATAATCAACAAACTATAAACGGTATGCAACAACAACCGTATAATAGTCCTGCAACAATCGGTGGTTTGCAGCAACAGCCATATAATAATCAACAAGCTATAAACGGTATGCAGCAACAACCGTATAACAATAATCAAACAACTATAATAGGTTTACCGTATAATATGTCATCTAAACAGGATGGTTCTCAAAATTCGTCCGCACAAGGTATAGGACAGCAAAACAATAAAGACAACGAAAAAAATACCATTTCGCAGCAATCATTATATGAAAATTATAGACAGCCACAACAAAAAAAGCAAAAAGAAATAGTTCTTTTAACTGATAATTATATAAAAAATCTCGAAAATTATTTAAGAAATCCGAATTTAGAGCTTCGTCAAAATGCTATGAAGGAAGTTCTTGAAAGATTTAAGGAAGAACGATCACGATTTAGAGATCCTGCTTTAACCGCATTACTAAATTTAGGGTTACAGGATATGAACGGTTCGGTTAAAGCGCTTGCACTGGCAATTCTTGAATCAGGATATGCAGCAGGTGATAAAACAACAGAAAAAATATTAAGAACTATGCAAAATTCAAACAACAACTATTCACAGGATGCTCTTAGTGCGGCAAATGCACTTTTAAAAATGTCACAAACAAGAGCATTAGTTAACGATAATTCAGTGGTAACTACAAATAGGAAAGGATAAAACTATGAGTACATTAAGACTTTTGGCAAAAGCAATAGGAATTGGCGCAGTTGGTATTTCAGCATACGATATTTGTAGTGAAACTAAAAGAGCAGGGAATAACTATGTCCGTTATGCCGGAGCTCAAAGAGCACAAGACTGTTTTTTGCGTACTTCAACAACAACATCCAAAAGTGCATTTGGAAACAGTGTACAAAATTGGATAAGAGAAAGAAGTTTGCATAGCCCTATATTTAGGCTTTATGATAAAATTGTAGGATTTTCAAAAAGTCTGGTAGATAGTACAGGAAGAAATATAGATAAATTAGGACTGGGCATTCTTGCATTAATAGGTTCCGGTAAAGGTATTCTGGGAAAAATTCCTATATTGGGAATAGCATCAGCAGGAATACTTGCAGCACATGGTATAAACTTCCTTATAGAAAATATTTTTGGCAATAGCAATAATCCTAAATAATCTATATTTGTTTATACTTAGCATAGAAAAATGTACCTACAGATATTATAACTAAAGGTAAAATTGCGGTTATACAAGGACTTAATATTGATTTTTCCGCAAGCACATTTATAAATGGCATTGTTATATAATAAAGCAGCATTATAAGAGCACCGATGGTAAAACCGAGGAAACGGTTTTCCCTTGGTCTGCTCCAGCCAAGAACAACGCCGCAAATAGCAAATATTACACATCCTATTATTTGCGTAAATCTTTGATAAAATATGTTTAATGCGGTATTATATTGGTCTGAAATTTGTTCTTCTTTTAGCAAATTTATATAATTTATAAGCTCTTTATGTGATAACGATTCTATTTTTACATCGACCATGTCTAATAGTTTTTTTGCATTTATTGCAGATTTTCCCGACAAAAGTAAAAATTCATCTGCTTTCACTGCTTTATTCGTATAAATGCCATTAGGTGAAATTTCGTAAATTATAGGTGCTTTTGAAAATAATTCATTATCAGTAAAATATCCGTCATTAGAAATAATAATTTTCTTTAAAGAAGAAACTTCACTATCCACAGCATCTTCATCTGCGGTAATTTGAAAAGCATTAACGAAGAATATTTTTTCTTTTTTATTATCTAATGTAAGAATTATAAGCTGTTTTGGTACTTCGTTTTTGTCTTTTTCCAAATATGTAAACTGCACAAAATCATCTTCCAAATTATTTTTTATTGAACTAATTTTTTTCATAGAAAAAGGTACAAGAAAACTTGAGGTAAAGAAACAAAATATACCAACCAACAAACTTAAAATCATAATTGGTTTGATTAATCTAAAGAAGCTTATTCCGATTGAACGGAATATAACAAGCTCGAAATTTCTGCTTAAATTATCAACAATAAGCAACGTTGCGAATAATAAACTCATTGGGGCAATTTTACACACTATTTCAGGTATTTCAAGACAAAACAACTTAAAACCAATATACGGACTATACTCTCCATCGATTACCCTTTGTATAATTTTAAACATTATTTCTGGAGAAATCCAAATCACAACAAAAATAACAAAGCCTATAATTGTTGCTAATGTGATAAGTTCAAAAATATATTTGTCAAAAAGTTTTATTTTCATAGTCTAAAATCTTCACCCAGATAGTATTTCTTTGCCTCAGGATTTTGTGCAACATCTCTGCTGTTTCCGGTAATCATGATTTGTCCGTCAAAGATAATATACACTCTATCAGTAATTGATAAAGTAGCCTTTGGATTATGGTCAGTAATCAGAACGCCGATATTTCTTTCGGTTAATTTTCTTATATGTTCTTGAATTTCCAAAATCGCAATCGGGTCAATTCCGGTAAAAGGTTCATCAAGAAGAATAAAACGAGGAGAAGCTGCTAAAGCCCTTGCTATTTCAACCCTTCTTCTTTCTCCTCCTGATAATTTTACGGAAGATACATTTCTCAATCTTTCTATACCGAAGTCATTAAGCAATTCTTCAAGTTTATCTTTTTTTTCTTTTGCATTCAGTTTATCGTTCATTTCAAGAACAAGTTTAATATTCTCTTCAACAGTTAGCCGTCTGAATATAGATGTTTCTTGAGGAAGATAACCTATACCCAAATTAGCTCTAACATGAACAGGTTCATTGGTTAAATCTTTATCATCCAATAAGATTTTTCCTGATTCAGCTTTTACCAAGCCGACTATCATATAAAAAGTTGTGGTTTTTCCTGCTCCATTAGGTCCTAATAATCCGACAACTTCTCCCGAATTAACTTCTACGGAAATATCATTAACAACTGTTCTGTTTTCATATACTTTTACTAAGTTATTTGCATTAATTTTCATTTCGTAACCCTTATTTTTTATTTCCTGAATCTATATTTTTAAGATCATTTATCGTAGTAACAACGTTACCTTCTGCCGTGAAATATTTTGGATTCATGGTAATAGTTATATCATCAGCGGCAATATTTTTATCCTGTTCCGCTATAGTAGAACGCCCTGAAAAAATGACTTTATTAGGTCTTTTGGTTTTTGCATCAGGGAAAAGAACAGCTTTAGGCCCTGTAGCTGTATATTCTTTATAAACTATTTTAACAGCACCGCTTGCCATTGCTATATTTGTTTTATTATTAAATTCCTGATGCTTTGCCCATATAGTAACAATATCACTGTCGTCTATACGAACAACCGTATTAGAACTTCCTTCAGAGGTCATTATTTCCGTATTTGCATCTAAAGAAATAATTTCACCGGAAGCTACAATTTTTTCCTGCATAACTTTTGCATTACCTATAACTTTGAGCTTATCCAGTGAATTTTTCTTGTTTAACCAAATTTTAGCTTGATTACCTGTAGCTTTTATATCGTCATAAGTCATCACAACATTACTTTTTGCTTCCATTAGACTTGTATTGAGATTAAATGATTGATAGTCGGATTTTATTGTAACAATCGGTTTCCCTACTTGAGCAAAAGAAGAATCAACATTCCCTTCGGCTTCAGCTTCTTTTGATATTAAAGAAAGCTTTAATATCTCAGCCTTAACTTCACTTTTTGCATCTTTTGTAAGTTTTATAACGTGTGCTCCCTCAACAAATGTTGCTGTATCAGGTTTTCCGTCTTTATTTAAAGTAAGAAAAGCCTTCGGACTTCTTACTTGAACGTCATCAACAGTAACCTGAACATCTTTATTTAATTTAATTATTTTATTTTCATGATCATATTCTTGTTTATCGGATTTAACTACTAAACTAGCTGCCGATACAATTTGAATCGGAAGAATAATAAATAAAGCTAATATAAAACCGAGTAACTTTTTGTACATATTTGTTTACCTCTTATCCTTATAAACTCTAATTTCTGCATTATCGTAAAGTTCAAAATTTTTGAAATCCGTAGAAACGGAACCTTTGTTAGCCAGCGCAATAATTTCATTTGCTCTGTTTATAACAATATTTCCTTCTGCTTTAATTTTTTCCTCGGTAGTAACCCAGGAAATAGAATTAGTTGTAATTTTTGCATTATCTTTTCCTACGATTTTTACTCCGTTAAAAAGTTTTAGTTCTTTTGTTTCTGAATTATACGAACCGTTTGGGGCAGTGAAGCTCATTACCACTTCTCCGTTTTCGTAATAATTTCCTACAATATCGTTGAGTTCTGCAATAACTTTTTGTATATCATATTGTCCGGTAGCCGCATAAACTTCCCATGATTTTGCGCCGTCTTTTGATTCGGTAAGTACTATATCATGTACCAAAACATTCTCTACTGCCTTTTCTCCGGAGAGAAGATTTTTAAAATCAGCAGTCATTTTTGTTGCATAAATGACTACAACTAATCCTAAAATCAGACATAAACTTATAAATATAATAGAAAATTTCGTACGTTTTTTCATAATACAATTTTACAAGATAAAAATATTTTTACCACAAAATTTATAATTAAAACATTACAAACTTGTAAAAATTAATTAAATAATGCTAGTATATTCATATATTAGTTTTGGGATAATTAATTATGAAAAAAATAAAATTTGGATTTTCTTTGGGTGAAGTGCTTATGACATTGGGTATTGTCGGTATTATTGCTGCAATGACTCTTCCTGTGCTTTTAGAAAATATAAACGAAAGTAAATATCGTTCTTTGCTTAAATCTTTTTACAGCAAATTCAGTGTTAATTTGGATTCAATTTTAACAACTGCAGGTGCCGCAGAAGGCTCCAGTCCCTGTGATTCTTTTGATTGTTTTAATGATATTACTCCTGATACATTTGTGAGCAAAGATCTTTTTAATGCTACACATTGCGGCGGATGTTCTTCTTTAGATAAGGTTACTGTACCGGCTGCATTTAATGGAGATATAGCAAAATATTCTCTTGCTAACGGTATGACTATGAAAGTAATGACCAATCCAGGAGGCTGCGCAGTAGGAGCTGGCGCAAATCCATTTCAAGCAAAATACTATTATACAGATAATGATGGTCATTCGCACAACCCTGATTTAGATGTATGTGCTTTAGTTTTTATAGACGTAAACGGAAATAGCGGACCGAATAATTTTAAAAATGATATGTTTGCTTTTTATATTTTGTCAGGTAAGGATGTTAAGTACGATGAAGATGGTATTATAAAAACTGCCTCTCATCGTTCTTCACCGTTGTTGCCTCTTGGTCTATCTCATGATAGACATGGTGATTATGATTCTTTTATAGGTGGAGACGGAAAATGCAACAGTGCCAATGAAATAAACTGCACAGCAGAAGTCTTGGATGGAGAAGGAAACTGGAAATTAAGAAAAAATTGCTGGGTAAGTGCAAACGGTGACACAGAAGAGTGCAATAAGTGTGAAAAAAATATAGCTCAAAATCCTTATTGCTATAGAAACTAAAAGGAAATAAAAATGAAAATTCTTGTTATAGGAATGAATGCCAGAGAAGAAATATTAATAGAACATTTAATAAACTCAAAAAAGGTTGAAAGTATTTTTTGTGCACCTGGAAACCCTTCTATTGCTAAAAATGCAACTTGTGTAAATATAAATATCGATGATATAACTTCGTTTGTTCATTTTGCAAAAGAAAATAAAATAGATTTAACGATAACACTGAATGAATACGTTATAGCAAAAGGTATAGCAGATGTCTTTAAGGAAAATAAACTTAATATTTTTGCTCCTATATTATCTTCAGCTCTTATTTCAATGAATAAGATTACTTTAAAAAGATTTGCAGATAAATACTCTATTCCTACGGCTTATAGCGAAATATTTGATAAGGAGCAAGCTGCACTAAATTACCTTCAAAAATGTAAATATCCGATATTAGTCAGAATCCCTGATTTGGTTGAAGAAGACAGTTTTTATTGCGAGACTTTTTTGCAGGCAAGAAAACAATTGATAAAATTATTCAATGAGAACAATAAATACCTAATTATAGAAAATTTTATACAAGGCGAAACAATAACCCTTCCTGTTATTACTGACGGATACAATGTTTTGGCTCTTCCTTATGTAAAAACATACAAAAGAATGCTTGACGGTGATGGCGGTGAATATACAAAACCGGTAGGTGCTTTGGCTCCTTTTGGAAAAATCGATAAAAATTTGGAACAAGAAATTGCTCAAAATATAATTTTCAGATATCTTGACGGATTACAAGCAAATAATATTCATTATGAAGGATTTCTGTCATTCGATTTGGTTATTAATCAAAAAGGGGTATTTCTGACTGATGTTATTCCTTCTATTGATAATACAGTTGCTGCTGCGGTATTTCCTTTGATAACGGATGATATTGCAGATATAATTTTTGCAACCATAAACGGAGCTTTAGGAGATGTTTATCCAAGTATTAAAACAAATAGTTTGAATACCATAGCAGTTTCTCTGTTATGTTCAAAATTTGCAAAAGATTTTAATTCTCAATTTGTCATAGACGGAATAGAAAATATAGATGATGACAGTGTGAATATTTATTATAACGAAACTTCAATGAATGAAAATTTCGATATTTTGGCAAAAGGATTTCGTCCTCTGATTTTGAATTCAACTGCTTCAACATTAACAAAAGCAAGGAATAATATATATTCATCGATTGAAAATATAAAATTCACAAATTTAAGTTTTAGAAGTGATATAGGAAAAACTAATCACAATATATTTTATTAATAAATAAGAAAACTATTCCCTTATTTATTTTATGCAGCGTCTTTTTTACCTCTGTTGATAACCATGTCTTTTGTAATGATGAATTCGGTTACATCTTCTCTTGAAGGAACTTCATACATTATATCGAGCATGATTTCTTCAACAATAGAACGCAAAGCTCTTGCACCGGTTTTACGTTTTATCGCTTCTTTTGCAATTTGTGCAATAGCTTCTTCCTCAAATTTCAAATCAACTCCATCCATTTTAAGAAGCTCTTGATATTGTTTAATAATAGCATTCTTAGGCTCTGTTAAAATCTGCATAAGAGTCTTTTCTTCAAGCGGATCAAGAACTGCATAAACAGGCACACGACCTATAAATTCCGGTATTAAACCAAACTTTAATAAATCTTCAGGTTGCATCTGCTTAAGCATCTTAGCTGCCTGTAATTCTTTATCAACCTGTGATTTAACCTTGTCATCAACGCCAAAACCAATTTTATTAGCACTTCCTGTTCTGCGTTCAATAATTTTATCCAAATCAACAAATGCACCACCGACAATGAACAAAATATTTGTTGTATCTATTTGAATGAAATCTTGATGCGGATGCTTTCTTCCACCTTGCGGAGGAACATTGGCAACAGTACCTTCAATCATTTTTAATAATGCTTGTTGTACCCCTTCACCGCTAACATCACGAGTGATACTTGTATTTTCACTTTTTCTTGCTATTTTATCAATTTCATCAACATAGATAATTCCTCGTTCCGCTTTTTGCGCATCAAATTCTGCATTTTGATATAATCTCAATAAAATATTTTCAACATCATCACCTACATATCCTGCTTCTGTTAATGTCGTAGCATCAGCAACAGCAAAAGGAACATCAAGATACTTTGCTAAAGTCTGTGCTAGCAAAGTTTTTCCGCTACCCGTAGGACCTACTAACAAAATGTTACTCTTTTGAATTTCTACACCTTGATTATTTTTTGATTTATTATACTCATTGTGATTTATACGTTTGTAATGATTATAAACAGCAACAGAAAGAACCTTCTTTGCATCATCCTGCCCGATAATATGCTGATCTAAATATTTTTTAATATCTTGAGGTTTATGAATTGATTCAATCTCTGCTTTTTCCTCCTCAATTGCCGGAGTTTCTTTACCCTCAAAAAATTCTTCTTCTAGAATTTCGTTACAAAGTTCTACACATTCATCACAGATATATACTTCAGGTCCCGCTATAAGCTTTTTAACCTGATCTTGAGATTTTCCGCAAAATGAACATTTTAAACGAACGTCACTGTGTTTTGTCATGTTTTCTCCTAATAGTCCTCGTTTTTAGGTTGTTTTTCTACCTTTTCTACTATCTTATCAATCATACCATACTCTAAAGCTTCCTGCGGAGTCATGATATAATCTCTGTCTGTATCTTTTTCAATTTTCTTTACTGATTGACCTGTATTTGAAGCCAATATATCATTCAATGTTTTCTTTATACGAATAATTTCTTCGGCTTGAATTTGAATATCGGTAGCTTGTCCTTGCGCACCACCCAAAGGCTGGTGAATAAGAACTCTTGAATGAGGTAAACACATTCTCTTACCTTTTGCACCTGAAGAAAGAAGAAATGCACCCATGCTGGCAGCTTGTCCAAGACAAATCGTTGCGACATCGGCTCTGATATGTTGCATTGTATCATAAATAGCAAAACCTGCTGTAACACTGCCACCTGGACTGTTTATATAAAGCATTATATCTTTTTCGGAATTTTCACTATCAAGTAGTAATAATTGCGCAACAATAAGATTTGCAACCATATCATCGATAGCAGTACCTAAAAATATAATACGTTCTCTTAATAATCTTGAAAATATATCGAAGGAGCGTTCTCCTTTGCTGGATTGTTCTATTACTACAGGTACAAAACTCATTTTCTTCCCTTTCTTAAAAACTACCTAATTCTATTTTTGCACAAAATTAAACGTATTGTTAGCCAACAGAAAATCAGTGATATTTTGTGCTAACAATTGCTGAGTTAATGTATTTGCCATATTAATATTTTTTGCTAATTGAGTATAAACTTCTTTTTCATCAGCTTGATACATTGCGGCTAACTCTTTAATTTTTTGTTCAAATTGCTCTTGTGAAACGGAAATACCTTCTTTTTCTGCTATTTCAGTCAAAACAAGACTGGTTTTAATTCTTGCAGCAGCTTCACCACGGAGTTCGTTCCATAAATCTTCCTGACCTTTTTCGTCAAGCATTTGTTCAAAATTTCCGCCTTGAGCTTTTATTCTTTGTTGAGTTTCATTCATAAGTTGTTTTGCTTCACGATTAATCATAGCATCCGGAATTTCTATTTTAGAGTTATCGGTAACTTTATCTACAATAGCCATTTGCTTACGTTTTATATTTTCTTGTTCAGCATTCTTTTCTAAATAGTTTTTAATATCTTTTCTTAATTCTTCAAGAGTTTCCATTCCGCTGACTTTTTTAGCAAATTCATCATTAAGCTCAGGAAGAACTTTTTCTCTAATTTCATTAAGTTTAATTTTAAATTCTGCTTCTTTTGATTGTAATGATTTGTCATGATATTCAGCAGGGAAAGTAACTTTTATAACAAATTCATCACCGGTATTTTTGCCCACTATTTGTTCCGCAAAACCCGGTATAAAATTACTGTTACCTAAATCCAGAGGATAATTCTTTCCTGCTCCGCCTTTAATTAATTCACCGTCAACTGAGCCTTCAAAATCAATAACGGCAACATCAGTATCATTTGTAGCTCTGTCCGTAATTGTATTAAATGATGCAATTCTGCTTTGCAATTTTTTTAATTCACCATCTACCGCATCGTCAGCAACTTTTACTTCTTCAACATCCAAAGAAATATTCTTATAATCACCTAAATTAACTTCCGGTCTGAGTTCTAAAATTGCATTAACAGTTAAAGGTTTACCTGCAACGAACTCGAAACTTTCAATTTGAGGCTCCGTAATAATATTAAATTGATTCTCACTGACAACATCAGCAAAAATCTTTGGTAAAATACTGTTCAATGCTTCTCTCTGTATTCTGTCAACACCAACAAATTTTTCTACAACATTTTTCGGTGCTTTACCTTTTCTGAAACCATGAATATTTACGGTCTCACTAATTTTTCTGCATGCTTTACTATATTCATTAGCAGCAATTTGTTCTTCTATCTCTACGATAACTCTAACTTGACTTTGTTCTAATTTTTCTATTGTTGTTTTCATTTACTAACCACCATAATACTATACCAATATAGTTATTATAATATAAACTTATAAAATATAGAAGTTTTTTTGAAAAAAAGGGTTTCAAATGTAAATATTTTGGGAATTTCAAATATTTTTTATTGAATATACTTAATTATACGTTGATATAAATAAACATAACTATATACAAATAAAAGACTGCCAAATTGAATTAGGCAGCCTTTTATTTATTATTTTACAAATCTTATACTACACCATTATAAGCATCAATGTAGATTTGTTTAATTTCACTCATAAGAGGATATGCAGGATTTGCACCCGTACATTGATCGTCAAAAGCAAGTTCAACAAGCTCATCAAGTTTATTATAGAAATCTTCTTCCGATACTCCGAAGTCTTTAATTGAATTAGGAAGATTTACTTCCTTCATCAATTTATCTATAGCATCAATAAGCAGTTGAACTTTTTCATCATCATTACTTCCTCCCAAATTTAATTCATCCGCAATTTGACCGTATTTAGCCTTTGCATTAGGGAATTTGTATTGAGGGAAAGTAGCTTGTTTAGACGGACAATCATTAGCATTATATTTAATAACCTGTCTGATTAATAAAGCATTTGCAACACCATGCGGAACACTAAAAGCAGCCCCTAATTTATGAGCCATGGAGTGACAAAGCCCTAAGAATGAATTTGCAAATGCCATGCCTGCAATAGTTGCGGCATAATGCATTTTTTCTCTTGCTATAGGGTCATTAGCTCCTTCATTATAAGAACGAGCTAAATATTTAAATACCTGTTTTGTAGCTTCTAATGCGTTTGAATTTGTAAAGTTGGTAGCCATAACAGATACATAAGCTTCAATAGCATGAACTAAAGCATCAATACCTGAAGCAGCAGTAAGTCCCTTTGGCATACCGTCAACAAAATTCGGGTCTATGATTGCCATGTTAGGAGTTAAAGCATAATCTGCTATTGCATATTTAACATGAGTTTTGTCATCTGTAATAATGGCAAACGGAGTAACTTCCGAACCTGTACCTGATGTTGTAGGAATACAAACCATTGTTGCTTTTTTACCTAAATCAGGAATTTGACAAATTCTCTTTCTGATATCCATAAATCTCATAGAAATATCTTCAAAAACCGTATCAGGTTGTTCATACATTAACCACATAATCTTAGCTGCATCCATAGGAGAACCGCCACCGAGAGCAATTATCAAATCTGGTTCATACGGACGAAGGATAGCTAATGCATCATTAATTGTAGATAATGTCGGATCAGGTTTTACATCAAAGAAAATTTGATAATCAATATCCATTTCATCCAAAACGTTTGTAATATTATAAACAGCTCCCGAATTAAATAAAAATCTATCAGTTACAATAAATGCACGTTTTTTACCTTTTAAAACTCTTAACGCTAAATCGGTTGCACCTCTTTTGAAATAAATTTTCGGCGGAACCTTAAACCACAACATATTTTCTCTCCTTTCGGCTACTGTTTTATAATTCAATAAGTTTTCTACTCCGACATTTCCGCTGACGGCATTACCTCCCCAAGAACCGCAACCTAAAGTCAAGGATGGTTCTAAACGGAAGTTAAATAAATCACCAATACCTCCATGTGAAGATGGAGAGTTAATTAATAAACGACAGGTCGGAATTTTTTTAGCGAAATAATCAACTCTTTCCTGTGTTCTTGTATCTGTATATAAAGCTGCCGAGTGACCGGCACCACCTAATAATACCAAATCATGAGCTATATCAACAGCATTGTCAAAATTTTCCGCTTTATACATAGCTAAAATAGGCGATAATTTTTCATGAGAGAATGAGTCAAAAGCATCAACATTTCCTCTTTCTGAAATAAGTACTTTTGTTTTTTCAGGAACACTGACACCTGCAATCTCTGCTATTTTAACTGCACTTTGTCCTACTATAGCAGGATTAACCGTGCCGGCTTCAGTTAAGATTATTTTAGCAACTTTATCAGCTTCCTCACCTTTTAAGAAGTATGCACCTCTATATTCAAATTCGTTTTTCACTTCATCATAGACATCTTTAACTATGATAACTGATTGCTCTGACGCACATATCATTCCGTTATCAAAAGTTTTTGACATAATTATATAAGAAACAGCCATTTTAATATTTGCAGTTTCGTCAATAATTGCAGGAACATTACCGGGTCCTACACCCAAAGCAGGTTTGCCTGATGAATAAGCAGCTTTAACCATACCCGGTCCGCCTGTTGCTAAAATACAATCAATATCGGGGTGATGCAAAAGAGCTGTCGATAATTCCATACTCGGTGTATCTATCCAACCGATAATATCTTTAGGAGCACCTGCTTTGATAGCTGCTTCCAAAACAACTTTTGCTGCTTCAATAGTAGACTTTGTAGCTCTGGGGTGCGGAGAAAAAACAATTGCATTTCTTGTCTTAAGAGCTATCAAAGATTTAAATATTGCCGTAGACGTAGGATTTGTTGTAGGAATAATTCCTGCCAAAACACCTAAAGGCTCGGCAACTATTTTTGTACCGTTAACTTTATCTATGCTGATTATGCCACAAGTTTTTGCATTTTTATGCTTATTATAAATATATTCTGAAGCATAATGATTTTTTATAATTTTATCTTCAACTACACCCATCCCTGTGTCAGCAACCGCCATCTTTGCCAGAGGAATACGAACTTTGTCTGCCGCAGTAGCAGCAGCCTTAAATATTTTATCTACTTGCTCCTGAGAAAAAGTAGCATAAACTTTTTGCGCCTTTTTAACCCTCTCAATAAGTGCATTAAGGTTCTCAACGTTGTCAACTAAATCAGTTGTCTTTTCTTTTGCCATAATTTTAGATCTCCTTATAACAACGACTTTCGTCTTTAATAAAAGAATATTACAAATTACAATATTTTGCAAGAACAACAAGCAATTAAGCAAGCAGTTTTTTTAAACCTTCTCTGATAAGGATGATGCCTCTAAAATAATGACATCAATTGTTTTATTCAGAAGTAAATAACTGATTATTATTTAAACTTGCTTAGAGGAGTATAATCAAATCTGTTATACCTTTCAAATGTTTTAATTCTTTCATCAAAAATCTTTTCAGAAACATTATCCCATTTTTCCCCTGATGCATCATAAGAAATAAACCAAGGATTATTTTTATTAGTAGAGTCATCATATTTAAATGCAACTTGTAAAAATAATTCTGTTGAATTTTCTACCAAGTTATAAACTATTTTCCCACTTTCATTTGCACTTTGTGAATAATCATTACATAAAAAGCCATCATCACAAGCAAAGTAACGATCTCTGCTTCCTCCGCTTACTACGTGTGCCGGTTTTCTGTTAACCATTGTATAAATATCATAAATAATACCTTTTAAATCTCCTTGAGTAATTTCTCCGATAAGTAGCTCGTCTATTCCGTCACCGTTAATATCATAGTAAGTATAACCGATTTTATCCATAACATTTTGATTCGATTGAGCCAAAACATTATACATATAACTCATATGTGCTTGTTCAAGTTTATTAGAATCCCAATTCTTTTTTATGGCAGCAACATGCTTCTTTAAGACATTTTTGTATAAATCTTTTCCCTTCATTCCTTGGTCTTTAATATATTTAGCATTGTTAGTACTGGTTACATTCACTGTTTTAGCAAGATTGTACAAATTCATATAAGATTTTGATTCACCTTTTGTATAATCAAATTGAACATCTGTGGGTCTGATCAGTACCATATCATATATGACTGCCTTTTTATCAACAAGTTCGCCAATTTTTATGGCACCTGGCATCATTGCATGCTCTGAAGGATTTTTATATGCTTTTACGCCGAAAGCAAAACCGCCAAAACCTGCTTTTTTAGCTTCTTTTTCATATACAAATATTCCGTTGTTCTTCTTTTTTATACTATATGTTCCCTTTAATGAAGCAGGTAAATTAATTGAAAAATATTTGTTTGATATTTTATCAAAATTTTGTGCAGCTGCTTCTTTTGCTTTTATTTCGTAAGAAGAAAATATTAATATTGCTAAAGTTAAAAATAAAATTGAAAGTTTATTCACGTTAAGACTCCTTTTTTATAATAATAGCATAAAAGAGTTTGCAAAAAATACGGTTATTTATTTTCCGAAAATTTGCTTTTCTAAACCTATTTTTATTCTGTATAATTTTAATAATTCATTGTTTAACTTTTTAATTGTATTTTCCCAAAAATTAGCATCTTGCTTTAATATTTCATTAGAAAAGGTACTTGAATAGAAACCGTCAGAATCTTTCATTAGACTTAAGAGCTTTGTTTCGGCTTTTAAAAGTTCCTACTCTAATTTATTAATTATTTCAGATGTATTATTGTAACTATCGACTAAATCTTTCTACCAAATGTTGAAATATTTTTGCAAGGGTAACTGCAATTAATTTTTGTTATATTAATTTTAGATTTTTCTCCTTTGTTGATATAAATTTAATGGTTTTTCTTTGTTTTTAACTTAGAAATTTCTCTTTCCAATCTTGTTTTTTCTTCATTTAAATAACTAATAATTTCATCATATTGTAAATTTTCATAATTATAGGAAAGAACATCCGCAGTTAAGGAATTATTTTCACGCTTTGCTTTTTCAATTTCAGTTTTCCTTTTTTCTTTCAATTTTTTTGTTTCGATAAGTTCATTTTCTACTAACCCAAGTTGCTTTTTTAGTTTTGATATACTGTTCAGCGTATTAAAATACCCAAATTCAGCATTGTTTTTCCCAAATGATTGTGTCTTTTGTAATGCAGAAAAATTAGTAAAACCATTAACTTTTGCAATCAACATAATAAATCCCTCATATATTTGTATACAAGCAAATAAAATTTCTGATAAAAAATTTTTGATAGAAATAGCAGAAGTTTGTAAATTTATTTTAATAATAAAAATTATAAATGAAAAATTAAAATTTTACATAATTTTATATAAATAGATTTTTATTGAGGCATGTTTAATATGTATATTTCTAATATTTCTTTCGGACATAAACACCGACTAAAAGATTATTATCTTGCAGGAAGACTACCGACGGTAAAAGTAGGTATTTACGGTGGCAATCTGACCAAAGATAATGTCACTATTGAGCATATAAAACCTGTTTCTAAAGGCGGAAAAACAAGAATAAATAACATTGCACTTGCGACTTGGGAAAATAATCATAATAGAAAAAATGTTCCTCTCATTAGTAAATTAAAAAATGAGGATTTGGAAAAATATTTAGCTCAATTTGTTGATGTCAAGCTGCCGAATTTTGACGGCAATGATTATATTACAGCAGTTAGAGATACTATTAATAATATTCTGGCAAATCAAACAGTTGATGTTAGCATTATAGAAAATTACTTTGCGGATAATAAATTACCAGCAGTAAAATATGATTTATACGGAGGACTACTCACTCCTAACAATGTTACTTTAGATTATATAACACCTCCTTCAAAGGGCGGAAAAAGGGCATTAGAAAATGTTGTTCTTGTAACATCAGCGAACAAACAATGTAAAAAACTGATTCCTTTAACAGAAAGATTTACAAGTGAAGAATTAGAAGCGTACTTAGCTCAATTTGCGAATGTAAAATTACAAAATTTTGACGGTAATCAATATATTCAAGGTATCAGAAAAACTGCCGCCAAATATTTAGACCAGCAAAATAATAAAATTAATATATTAAAGAAATATTTCTTAGAAAACAAATTGCCGGGAGTAAAACTTGATTTATATGGAGATTTACTTACTTTATCTAATGTTACATTAGAATACATTACACCTTTATCAAAAGGAGGGAAACCGGTATTAGAAAATGTTGCTCTTGTAACAGAGGAAAACCATTCAGAAAAACAGAATTTGCAAATAAAAGACAAATTAACAAAACAAGATGTAGAAACTTATTTGAAACAATTCAATTTAATAAATTTACCTGAATTTAACGGAGAAAGTTATATTAATAATTTTAGAAAAAATATTGATAAATATTTGCCTAAACCAAAATCTGAACCTATAAAAAACATTGTTAAACTAATTGACGAAATTTTAACAGTAAAAGATTAATATTCCTTTAAAATAGTAGTTCAATATATGATATATAACTTTTTAAATATTCTTTAAAATTTTATCCTAAAATACTAAACATTTAGACATATTGTTTAAAAAAAATGCGCATGTTAAAATTGCAATATATTTTGGATAGTTGTGTACAAATTTTCGGGAGAGAACATGAAAAGAGGAATAAATCTATTTTTATATATTTTATGTACATGTATGATTTTATCTGGATGTAATCAAGCTCAGCAGCAAACTCCTCCTACAGTAGTCAATACAAAAGAAATGAAGATGGAGGAAATTACTGAGAAAATATCAACACCGGGACGTATTATACCTGTATATGAAGTTGAAGTTGTTGCCAGAATTGACGGTTATTTACAAAAGAAATTTTTTAATGAAGGTGACTATGTCAAAAAAGGAGAATTGTTATTTCAGATAGAACCCAATTCTTATGCCGCAAAAGTTAGTCAAGCCTCAGCTAATCTCAGAAATGCTCAGGCGGTTTTCTCCGAATCACAAAAAAATTTACAAAGAGCTGAAGAGCTGGTTAAACAGGATTTTATAAGCAAGATGGACTATGATGCAAATTTGGCATCAAGGGATAGAGATAAGGCTGCTGTTGATTCAGCAAGAGCTGCTTTAACTCAAGCACAAATTAATTATGGTTATACTAAGATATATTCACCCGTTGACGGAAAAATAAGTAAACTATTTATTACTGAAGGTAACTATGTTACACCCTCTAGCGGAAAAATAGCTACAATTGTCAGTTTGGATCCGATTAATGTTGATTTTTCATTAAAAAGTAAAAGCTATCTTATAATGAAAAAAAATTCAAAACTTAGTGATTTATCTGATATTACGGTAAAAATACAATTAGCCGATGACAGTGAATATCCTGCCACAGGAAAAATCCAATTTTATGGAAATGAAGTTGATATAACTACAGGTGCTGTTGATTTCAGAGCATCTTTCCCTAATAAAGAAAAGCTGCTATTACCAGGAGATTTTGTTAATGTTGTTTGTATTCTTAACAAACCGAGAAAAGTTATTCTCGTTCCGCAAGAAGCCGTACAAGAAAGTGAAAAAGGGAAATTTGTCTTTGTGATTGATGAAAACAGACATGCACAAATAAAATATATAAAAGTTGATGAAGAATATAAAAAACAATGGATAGTAGAAGATGGCTTAAAAGAAGGCGATAACGTTGTAATTGAAGGAGTTCAGAGTTTGCAGCCTGATAGTGAAGTAATTTACCAAAAAGACTTAATAAAGATGCAAAAAAATCACCCCACCAAAAAACGTTCTCTGTTCTCAAAAATTATTGGTAAAACAAAATCAAAGTTAATGAAGGGTTAAAACTATGAACAGTGAATTTTTTATTAACAGACCACGTTTTGCAATAGTAATTTCTTTATTCTTAACAATATTAGGGTTTATTGCCTTTATGACGTTGAATTACGAAAAGTTTCCACAGGCTACGCCGACACAAATCAGTGTTACATTATCTTATCCCGGTGCCAGTGCTGATGTTGTCGAGTCTTCCGTTGCTACTATTCTTGAACAACAGATAAACGGTGTTCCTGACATGCAATATATGACTTCAACTAGCAGTGACGGATCTTATAACCTCACTATCTATTTTAAAGTCGGAACGGATAAAGATATAGCACTCGTAAATGTGCAAAACAGAATTCAACAGGTCATGTCAATGTTGCCTGAGGATGTTACGAGGCAGGGTATTTCAGCAAAAGCAAGGGTATCAGGCGCTGGAGCACTTATTGCAAGTTTATCTTCCCCTAAAGGAACACATAGCTTGCTCGAAGTCAGTAACTATGCCTCAATATATATAAAAGATGAGCTAATGCGTGTTCCAGGTGTTGGTGAGGTTAACGTTTTCGGTGCCGGTGATTACGGTATGAGAATTTGGATGAATCCTATTAAAATGTCCTCTTTAGGAGTTACTCCTCAGGATATTTCTGCCGCAATTACTTCTCAAAACACTCAAGTTGCAGCAGGTTCGCTTGGTTTAGAGCCTATGGATGATCCTCAAGCCATGCAATTTACTATCAGGACAAAAGGAAGACTTGTAAAACCTGAGCAATTTGAAAATATCATAATTAAATCAAATCAAAACGGCTCAAGTGTAAGGATAAAAGATGTTGCAAGAGTTGAGTTAGGTTCTCAAAACTACAGCCGTTCAGGAAGATTAAACGGCGGCCCTACCGCAATAATTCAAATTATGCAACTGCCTGATGCAAATATTATTGATGTATCCGATGCTGCTAAAGCAAGAATAAAAGAATTGGCAAAAGAAATGCCCTATGATATGGAGCTTGCAGCAGTTCATGATGATACGGAATATATTAAAGAATCCATGTGGGAAGTTGCACTTACTATTATAGAAGCAGCCATAATTGTTGTTATCCTTATTTATATATTCTTAGGTTCATTTAGGGCAACAATTATTCCTATTTTAGCTATTCCTATTTCACTAATAGGTTCTGTAGCAATTCTTCCAGCTCTTAATATGACAATAAATACGCTTACTCTTTTTGCAATGGTGCTTGCCGTGGGTACGGTTGTTGATGATGCCATAGTTGTTATAGAAAACATAGAACGGCACATGCAGACAGGCATGGGAAGAAAAGAAGCCTCAATAAAATCAATGAAGGAAATCAGTGGTGCTTTAATAGCCATTGCAATGGTATTAATGGCAGTATTTATCCCGTGTGCTTTCATTCCCGGACTCAGCGGAGTAATGTTCAAGCAATTTGCGGTTTGTATCGCTACTTCAGTCGGTATATCCGCAATAGTCGCTCTTACTCTTTCTCCTGCAATAAGTGCGATTATATTAAAAGAAAATGCAAAGAAGTTGCCGCTATTAGAAAAATTTGATAAAAAATTCAGAGATTTAACCGCATTTTACATGAAAATAACGAAATTATTTGTTTATAATAAAAAGTTAACAATAATTACTTTTTTAATAATAACAATATCAGTCGGCTTTTTATTCAAATTTGTACCAAAAGGCTTTTTGCCGGATGAAGATCAAAGTGTGCTTCTTGTTCAGTTTATTTTAAAAGATGGCGCTTCATTAGCTAAAACTACAGATGTTGCTAAAAAAATAGAAGGCATAGCAAAATCCAATCCTCTTGTTACAAAAACAATTATGTTTGTAGGTAACGGCGGTTCAAATATGGGTATGGGTATTATCGAACTTGCCCCATATAAAGAACGCCCTCATGCGGGATTTATAAAAGGAACAGTTATGCGTATTTTAGGGAAAACACCGAAAGATAATTCCGCTAACGGAATAATGATGGATTTTAATAAAATATTTTACGGACAAATTCCTGAGGCAAGGGTTTATGCATTTATTCCTCCTGCAATACAAGGTATAGGTATGTTTGGCGGTTTTGAATTTCAAATGCTCAATAAAGGCGATTATACCTCTCAACAGCTTGCCGATTTATCAAAAAAACTTATGATTGAAGCAAATAAAGATCCCCGTTTGACTAACGTACAAACGACATTTCAGGCTAATTTACAGCAATTTATTGTTGAAGTTGATGAACAAAAAGCTATGGCACAAAATGTTGATATAAGGTCAATATATTCTGTTCTTGCCGCACAATTAGGAAGTTCTTATGTTAATGATTTCAATATGTATGATAGGGTTTACAGAGTATATATTCAAGCTGACCAACAATTCAGAAAAAATCCGCATAACGTTTTTGATTTATACGCAAGAAGTAATGACGGAGAAATGGTACCTATATCAACTATGGTAAAATTAATTCCGACATTAGGAACAACACAAATAACAAGATTTAATCTCTTTAGAAGTGTAGAATTCCATGGTAAAAATACTGAAGGATACAGTTCAACACAAGCTATGGAGGCTATGGTTGATGTATTGAAAAAAGCATTACCGAAAGATATCGGCTATGCTTGGTCAGGACAATCATTGCAAGAAATTGAATCTCAAAAAATGACGGGAATAGTAATTGGACTTGCAATTTTGTTTGTATATTTATTCTTGGTTGCACTATATGAAAGCTGGACAATTCCGATAGCTGTACTCCTAATTTCGCCTGTTGCGGCGTTGGGAGCCATGTTAGCACAGCTGCTTACCGGAAATTCTTTTAATTTATATGCTCAGGTAGGTATGATTATGTTAATAGGTTTGGCGACAAAACAAGCAATTCTTATTGTCGAATTTGCAAAAGAATTGCACGAAAAGAAAGGAGTATCATTGGAACACGCAGCTATGAGAGCAGCCATATTGAGATTTAGGGCTGTTATTATGACATCTGTTACATTTGTATTAGGGGTAGTTCCTCTTTTATTTGCGGTCGGTGCAGGCGCAGAAAGCAGATTTTCCGTAGGCATTACGGTATTCGGCGGTATGACTGCGGCATGTATATTCGGAACGCTTCTTGTACCTGGATTTTATGTCATAGTTCAATCTGTTACTGATTATACATTGAGTAAAATTCACAAAAATTCCGAAAAATAAATTTGGTTTAATTAATTGATAAGAATGGTTTTTAAATGAGGAAATATTCTGCAATTTTTCTGTTGTTTTCCTTCATGTTTTTTTCGTCAAAAATATTTTGCGAAGAAATTGTTGATTTTGGAAACAACAATTTAGATATCAATAAATTTAATATTTCTGATGAATATCAACATTATGAAGAGGAAAATGTTGATATATCCGAAAATGAAAAAAACAATGCAATAATTGATAATAATATTGATTTGTCAAAAAATTTCACTTTAAAAAATGATGTACAAAAACCTTTTATGGAAGTAGTTGAAGGCAGTATTAATAAAAATTTATCAGCAATAGAAGGAAAAATTGAAGAAAATGCCATTCTTTCGTTAGAGGACTGTATAAAAAAAGCTTTAGCTAATAATCCAAAAATAAAATCATCATCTAATAACACTGAAATATACAAAACTAAAATAACACAGGCCTGGTCAAATTATTTTCCTACATTCAATATGACAAACGGATTAACAAGAAACAGATATTTTACAATAAATTTCACCGTTGAAGATAAATTATATACTTTCTATAACACGATTGATTTAACGGCATCACAATTATTATTTGATTTTGGTAAAACAAAAGCTATGGCTGAAGTTGCAAAATATAATTGGAAATCAACCCTTGCAAACTTAGACGGAACAGTAGATGAAATAATTTATGCGACAACAAGTGCATACTATAATCTTATTTATGCTCTTGAAAAAAAGAAAGTATATGAAGATACGCTTGATAATTACAGAAAACAATTTGATCAAGCACAAATATATTATAAAACCGGCAGAAAGTCCAAAATCGACATTATTACCGCTCAATATAATATGGAAAATGCTAAACTAGGATTAATCGAAAGTGAAAATGAAATTCAACTTGCACAAGCCGAATTAAGTAATGTCATGGGACTTCCGGAATATGAAAATTATAAAATATATGATGAATTGACAGTAAAACAATATGAATATGATTTTAATGAATTATTAAAAGAAGCATACGAAAATAATGCAGAGCTTAAAATATACAACAATCAAATAAAAGCATCGGAAGAATTAATTAAATCCGCTAAAAGAGCATTTACTCCAAACTTTGAAGCTTTCGGTGAATTTCAGGATGGAGGAGGAACAAGCCTTTCAGATGATTACGGCTGGACTATCGGGGTACAATTCAGATGTACAAATTTTAATATTCTTCTCATGAAAAAACAGATTGATGAAGCAAAAGCTACATATAAAAAAGATGTTGCTGATTTGGAAATAAAAAAAAATAATCTCTATTTAGAAGTAAAACAAGCTTATATAAAATTAAAAAATGCGGAAAATTCTATTCCTGTTGCAGCTCTTTCCTTAGAGCAAGCAACTGAACAACACAAACTGGCACAAGGTAGATATAAAGCAGGAGTAAGTGATGTTATTGAATTAAAAGATGCTGAAAACAGCTACAAAAATGCCAGATTAGACTATTTATATAAAATATTACAATTCAATTTAGCAGCAGCTGAAGCAGAAAAAATCATTGGAAGTAAATTAACTGAAAAATATAATAGTGAAAGTTCTGCTACAACAGAAGAAATAAACGAATAGGATATCACTCTATGTCTAAACCTATATCCAGCGTTCCTGCTTTAGATTGCATTGCACTGGTTGATATAATATCAACACCTGTTTTTGCAACATTATTAATATTATCAAGTGTTATATTACCGCTTGCTTCTACTATAGCTCTGCCGTCTATTATTTTTACAGCTTTTATCATATCTTCAAGACTCATATTATCAAGCATTATAATATCTGCTTTTGCTTCCAATGCTTCCTTTAGCTGTTCAAAATTTTCTACTTCTATTTCAATTTTATGAGCATGTGAAATTTTTTCTCTGACTTTTTCCACGGCAGTTTTTATAGAGCCAAAATAAGCTATATGATTATCTTTAAGCATAACACAATCTGACAGGTTAAATCTGTGTATACTTGCTCCTCCGACAAGAACCGCATATTTTTCAAACAGTCTGAAATTTGGGGTCGTTTTTCTTGTATCAACCACTTTAGCGTTATATGGTTGAATTGCATTCTGATATTTATTTGCAAGTGTAGCTATTGCGCTGAGTCTTTGAATATAATTAAGAGCCACTCTTTCTCCGGTTAAAACAGACCTCGTTTTTCCCTCTATTGTTGCAATTTTTGAATTTTTTTCTATCTTTTCACCGTCATTAAGATGTAAAGTTACTTTTACATCTTTGTCCAATATACTATATACGGCTTTTACACATTCTGTTCCGCACAAAATACCTTCTGCTCTGGAATTTAAGGTTGCTTTTGTATAAGAGTCATCATCAAAAATACTCGAAGTTATATCCCAAAATCCGATATCTTCTTTTAATGCATTCTTTACATGTTCTTCAATCAAAAAATCATTCAAAAAATATTTCATCTTTTCTGTTCTTTCTTTCTATATTGGTGTAACTGTGTTTAGCCTCAGGTAACAGGTTAAGATAATCTTCTCTGTAATGTGAACCACGGCTTTCTTTTCTGGCAATAGCTGATTTAATTATTAATTCGGATATCAAAAGCATATTCTTTAATTCATATTCCTGCAAGCTGTTAAAAATTTCTTCAGAAAATTCTTTTGAAAATTCTTGTACTTTTTTAAGTGCTTCTTGCAGTTTTTCTTCGTTTCTTATTATTCCGACATTATTCCACATAAGAAGTTTTAATTCTTTTCTGATTTTCTCTTCCTTTTCTAAATTCGGTTTCTCAATTTTTTTATTATCATATTTTTGTATTGTTTTTAATATATTTTCATCATTTTCACAAAAATCCTTCTTTAAATGGAGGTTTCTTGCAAGTTCATCAGAAAGAACTACACATTCAAGCAAAGAATTGCTGGCAAGTCTGTTAGCACCATGCAGAGAAGTACAACTGACCTCTCCTGTAGCAAAAAGATTTTTTATTGAGGACTGACCCTGTGTAGAAACTTTAATTCCGCCCATATAGTAATGTGCGGCAGGTGCAACCGGAATAAGATCTTTTGTTATATCGACCCCATTTTCGAGGCATTTTTCATTAATACTGGGAAATCTTTTTAAAATGTGTTTGGGGTTTAATTTTGTAGCATCTAAAAATACATTTTTAGCGTTTGTTTTTTCTATTTCAAAAAAGTTAGCTCTTGCAACAATATCTCTCGGTGCAAGTTCACCTTTTACGTGATAATTTTTTGCAAATTGCTCTCCGTTAATATTAACAAGTTTTGCACCTTCTCCTCTTACTGCTTCAGAAATCAAAAAACAGTCATCATCTTTTGGCGGTTTAAAAGCAGTAGGATGGAATTGTAAAAACTCCAAGTCTTGTAATATAGCACCGGCTCTGTAAGCAATAGCCATACCGTCAGCAGTAGCAACTTTTGGATTTGTTGTATTAAGATATAATTGTCCAACTCCGCCTGTCGCTAAAACAACAGCACCGGCAAAATATGCAATATGTTCATTCTTCTTTTCATCAAAAGCAATAATTCCATGACAGGCACCATTTTTATCAAGCAAGAGTTCTACAGCTTGAGTAAAGGGTTTTACTTCAATATTTTTATGTTCTAATACTCTGTTTGCAAGAGCTTGTCCTATATAACGACCTGTTGCATCACCGCCTGCGTGTAAAATTCTTCTTACACTGTGTGCCGCTTCAAGCGTAAGTGCAACCTTTTGGTCTTTATCTCTATCAAACATTACACCTTTTTTTATGAGGTCGTCAATGATTTTTGCCCCACGTTCAGAAATTACTTCGGCGACCTTTTCATCGCTTAGACCCGCTCCTGCTTTAAGAGTATCTTTTACATGCAACTCTACAGAATCCTCTTCATTTTCAGGCAGTACACTTGCTATTCCGCCTTGAGCATGAATAGAATTGCTTTGTTTTAATTCAGATTTTGTTATAATTAATACTTTCTTATCAAGCTTTAGTTTTTCATCTGCTCTTAAAGCGGCATACAGTCCGGATATACCGCTTCCTACAACTATTAAAGAATATTCTTTTTCTCGCATATTTATGCCTTTTTATAATCTCTATTCTCTGAAAATAATGTCAGGATAAGCTTTTTTGAGTCCGGATTTTAGTTTTTGAATTTCAGCTTCAACTATTTCCTCTGTTAATGTCGCATTTTTATCTTGCAAAACTATATGGAATGCAACACTCTTAAATCCGTCCTGAATATGTTCTCCTTCATAAATATCAAATATTTCTGCACCTTTATAAAGATTAGAAGAAGAATATTTTTTTATGGATTTGATTAATTCTTGATATGTTAATTTTTTAGGAACTAAAAATGCAATATCTCTAGTTACTGCAGGAAATATGGGAAGTTCTTTGTATAATTGAATATTGTTAGAAGCATTTTCTAATAATGCATCAAAATCAATTTCAAAGAAAAATACCTCTTGATTTAATTTTAACTTGTCTTGCAAAACAGGATGTAATTGCCCGAATTTTGCAACTTTTTTCATATCTTTGCCTAAAAGTTTTGCATAAGCACTTTTCTTAGGATGTAAGTAATTTACATCTTCGCAAGGTTCATAAACTATTCTGCCATCAAGTTTAAATGTTCTCATTACTTCTTCAACAATACCTTTAAGAATATAAAAGTCAGGATTTATTGAAGAAAGTTTTGATGTATTGATATTTCCTGTAATAACACCAGCTAAAACAGTTTTTTCTTCAACCCCTGTATCTTTTTGAGCAGCTGGCCTTTCTATGAAAAATGTTTTACCTAATTCATAACACCAAACATTTTTTGAACCGTTATCAAAATTGTATTTCAAAACATTCAACAAGCTTGGTATCAAACTTTGTCTAAGCATCATATAATCCTCAGACTGAGGATTTAATACTTCAATATTTTTACTTTCATCATAACTTACATTTGCCCAATTATAAAGCGCTTTACCTGTTAGTGAAGAAGTAACAGCTTCATTTAATCCTTTACCTGATAACATATTTCTTACTTGTTTTGTCAAAATATCTTCAAATTTTTGTTCGGAAGCTACTGTTTTATCAGGCAGTGTTGGTGCAATTTTATCGTAACCGTATATGCGGGCAACTTCTTCTATTAAATCAATTTCTCTTGTAACGTCAACCGCTCTAAAACTTGGAACTTTGAAATTTGCTGCCAATTGATTTTTGCCTTTTAATTCAAATCCTAAGCTTTCTAAGATTTTAATACAATCATTTTCGGGAATTTCTATACCCAAATATCTTTTTATTTGAGCATATCTAAGGGTAATAATCTGTTCATCTAGTTTTGCTTTACCAACTTGAGTAATTCCTTCAAATTCAGCTCCGCAAAGTTCAATAAGAAGTCCGATTGCTCTGTTTAAAGCAACTCTGCAAGCTTCTATATCAACTCCTCTTTCAAATCTTCCGCTTGCTTCTGAGCGCAAGCCTACACTTTGAGAGGATCTTCTAGTTGTAGCAGGAGGAAAATATGCTGATTCCAATGCTACATTTTTTGTATTATCATCAATTTCACTGTCTAATCCGCCCATAACTCCTGCCATAGCAACACTTCTTTCTTTAGTTGCTATCATAACAGAATTATTTGTGAGTTTTCTTTCCGTTTCGTCCAATGTAGTCATCTTTTCATCAGGATTTGCCCTGCGTACACAAAGATATCCGTTCAACTTATCCAAATCGAAAGCATGCAAAGGTTGACCATATTCAAGCATAACATAATTAGTAACATCAACTATATTTGAGATAGCTCTGACACCGCTGGCAATTAATCTTCTTTGCATCCACGCAGGCGATGGCCCTATTTTCAGATTTTTTAATACTCCTATTGCATAGTATTTACAAACACTATCATCTAAAATCTCGACTTTAAAATCGGGAGTTTTTGGAGGGAGCAAATTTAGCTCAGTTTGTTTTAATTTTCTTGAAAATATTGTTGCGACTTCTCTTGCTATACCGATAACTGACATTTCATCACCACGGTTAGCCGTAGGCGCAACATGAAGAATGGTATCTTCCTGCAAATTCAATACTTCTTTTACATCTTTTCCCAAAGGAATATTATCAAATAGTCTGCTTAAAATAAGTATACCATCCTCTTTTTGTAACCCTAGTTCATCAACTCCTAATTCATCAGCAGAACACAGCATCCCCTGTGATTCAACTCCTCTGATTACGGCAGGCGTCAATGTAAACTGTTCGCCTGTTTTTCTGTCCAAAACTTTTGAACCAACTGAAGCATAAGGAATAATTTGTCCTTCTTCAATATTTTGAGCACCGCAAACCACACATTTAATTGTTGAGCCGTCATCCACCTTAACCAAATGGAGTTTATCGGCATTCGGGTGAGGTAATATTTCAACTATTTTTACCGTTTTTATATTGGTAAATTTTACTTCCGTTTTTTCAATATCTTCAACTTCAAGCCCGCTCATGGTAAGTCCATGTGCTATTTGTTGTGCGGTAAGACCGCTTATATCAACATATTCGTTTAGCCATTCAAGAGAAATTTGCATAATCTACCCCTTAAAACTGTTCTAAAAATCTAACATCATTGTTAAAAAACAATCTTATATCATTAATTGCATATTTAAGCATTGTAAGTCTTTCAACTCCCATACCAAAGGCAAAACCCGTATAAACTTCAGGGTCAATGCCGACGCCTTTAAGTACATTCGGATCGACCATGCCGGCGCCTAATATTTCAAGCCAGCCCGTTTGAGAACAGGTTCTGCATCCTGCGCCTTTACACATAATGCATTGTACATCTATCTCCGCACTGGGTTCTGTGAACGGGAAGAAACTTGTTCTAAATCTTGTAGGTCTTGCTTCGCCAAAATAAATTCTTGTAAATTCATTCAATGTACCTTTTAAATCAGCAAAAGTAATATTTTTATCAACCACTAATCCTTCTATTTGGTGAAAGAGGTTATTTTTTCTTGCACTTACTGATTCATTTCTGTAAACTCTTCCCGGAGAAATTACTCTAATCGGAGGCTTTTTATTTTCCATTGTTCTTACTTGTGCACCTGAAGTTTGGCTTCTAAGTAATACATTTGGCGCAACTTTTGTATAATAGGTATCCTGCATATCTTTAGCAGGATGGTCAACAGGAAAATTCAAAGCATCAAAGTTATAATACTCTGTTTCAACTTCCGGCGAATTTTTACTCTCTACCAGAGAAAAACCCAAACCTTGAAATATTTCAGTTATCTCGTTAACCGTTCTTGTTAAAGGGTGAATTCTGCCTGATGGAATTGTTTTCCCTGGTAAAGTGATATCGATAGCATCCTTTTCCAGTTTTTTATTTAATTCTTGCTGATACAAAAACTGTTCTTTTTCTTCAAGCACCGCTTGAATTTTATTAGCTATTTCATTAGCCAAAGCACCCACTTTCGGACGCATCTCTGCATCCAAATCTTTCAAGCTCTTTTTTATAAAGTTTAATTCGCTTTTTCTGCTCAGATATCTGTTCTTAATTTCTTCGGTATCAACCATAGAGGCTGCTTTATTGATAAGAGCCAAAGCTTCTTCTTGCATTTTATTCAGTTTATCTAACATATTTCCCTCTTATAGATATACTAACATCCATTATAATTAGTATAATACAAACATAAAAAGAGAATATGCAAAATTAAAATTTATAGAAAAGCAATTTTTTCCTTCAAAATGTTTTTATATCTATATAGCAGAAAGAGAAAAACGGAGGAATGATTTCATGGCTGAAAATATCAGCGCCATTGGTGCAACTGCTCCATTTTATGATAAGAAAAAAGAAATAATTGAGGATGAGAAAAAGAAAAAAGAAGAAACTGCAATTTTTTCTTCAGCAATATCAGATGCAGAAAATGATGAAGATTTTCCAGCAAATTTATTTAAAGTTAAATATATTGGCGGTCAAAAAGTAGTTGAGAGCAATTTACCGGGTGTAAAATCTGTAATGGTTCTTCCTGATGATAAACCAAAAGATGATAATAAAGTAATAAAAGATAATTATTATGTAGATATAACACATACTGATGTATCAAAAGAAAAACTTCCCTTCTACTCAAAAATTCTTGATAGAGAACAACTTAATAATATTATAAAAGAGTATGAAGAATCTTTCGGAAGCTTAACTAATCCTAACTCAATTATATTTGCCAAAATAATAAATAAAACTTTTCCTGTTACAATCGACAGGGAAAATATTAATAATATACTTAAGGAATATAATGAATTAGGTCAGAAAGAACTATCTCCAAAATCATACATCCTTTCACAGATAATCATGTCTTGCTGTCCGGATACATACATGGACAAAATATCTGATGAACAGATAGCACTTATAAATGAAGAGATAAAGTCAGGAAAGTATGATGAACTTCTTATCTGCTTTAGAGATGATATGACAGATGAACAAATTGAACAGATTAATAATAATCTTATTGCAGGCAAATATAATGACCTTATTCAAAAATATAAAGATGTGGATTTTAATGAAAAATTAATAATAGACAGTTCAAAGTTGACTCTAAATCAAAATCTGTCACCGATTGATTTGAAAACGATTAATAATACTATAAAACAATTAGGTAATGTTTCTGAAATGAATGATGATGAAAAATCCATATATAAATTAATGCTTATTGAATTATTTAAAAACATGTCAATGGAAGAGCTGCAAGGTTTATATAACGGAGTCATTGGAAATTTAGCTAAATCATCCGGACAAGAAATTGATATATCAAAATTAACAGTATTAAATTCTCAAGAAGGATTTACTGTTCAAATGTATGATTCGATAACGGAAAAAATCAAAAATAAGGAAGAATTAAATGATGATGAAAAATTGTTATTAACTATTATAAATGAGATAAAAATACCGGAACCTAAAGAAAACGAAGAAAAAGAATATTTTATAAAAGCAATAAATTCTAAGATGCCGCCAAAAATATATACTGAATTTTTAAGAAAAATAGCACAAGGTGAAGAACTTGTCGATGTACAAAATATTCTTGCCTTGCAAGTTAATAAGAAACTGAAAGAAACATACTCTTCTTTGGGTAATATTCAAAAAGAAGAATTAGCAAAGAGTTTTAATAAACAGATTTTTAAAGCAAAAGCAGAAACTTTATATGAAACTACTGTTGCAAAAGTATTAAAAAATGAAACATTGAATGATGATGAAAAGCTTATGTATGCATTTATTGCAAATAAATGTCCAATTAATGATTTGCCTGAAGTAAAAAATGATTTTTTTATTAATAAATTAGAACAAGAAAAACAATCATATTTTCAAAAACTGGCAAAAGATAAGGAAGAATTCTTAAAAAAATTGGAAGAAGAAAAGGAAGAAGAATATAAAAAAGTTGATAATGAAGAAGCTAAAAAAGAAATTGATAAAAAATTAGCAAAAAAATTAATGGATTTTACTGTTGAACAAATAAAAACAAAACAAGGTTTCCTTATAAATATAGAACAAAGGAAACAGAAATTTTTAGCAAAAGAAGCCAGACATAAAGCTGCTCTTATTGAAAATTTGACTAACGAACTTTATGATTTTTCTGAAGAAAAAGATTCTAAAAAAATACAAGTAAGATTATCTGCCATAACTCAACTTGCCGCAGATAACCTATTGTATGATGAAATTTCGCCAATCTTAAAGGGTACGAATAGAAATATAGAAGAAAATATGACAAAAAATCAAGCAGCCGTTTCTCTATTTGCTCTTGAATCGGATTGGGTAGAAGGTGTAAAATACACTGCTGATTTTGAAAGACATCCGTTACAATCAGTGGCATTATTACCTATATATGGTCCAAGTGCAATAACATATGCCATAATGGAGAGAATTCCCGGAGGCAAAAAATATTTACCTAAATCAGTAGAAGATAAAGCCAGAGATACAATTATGATAACTGATGAAGCATTAAAAACCAGAGGCAACGGAAAAGCTCTGTATAATTTAGTCACCGGAAAGAATTTCAGTATTCAAAATTACAGATATATGCAACAATTAAGTACAAGATTGGCTATATATAATAATATGGTATCTTCTGTTGATAATGCCCATAAAATATTAGAAGATAAAAAATCTTTTTCGGAATTAAAAGATGAAGAAAAAAATGAACTTATGAATATTTTCAATTCTATTCCTAATTTAGATGTTGAAGAATTTGAAAAAGCATTAAATATGCCTGATAATAAACTTTTCTTAGAAATAAAAGACAAAATAAATAATGCGCATAACGATACGATAAAAGTCAGAAAAGAGTTAAGAGAAGAAAGTGAAAAATTATATAACAGATTTTATGATGCCCAAAATGGTGCATCAATGTTATCATTCCAAGAATATTTTGATGCAATTAGTGTTGGAGAAGGATGTATGCTATCCGGTTACTCCTTTGCGATGTTGGCTGCACTTACTCTTGGCGGACAAATTGTTTCAGGTGCGGCTATGACGACAAGTACCGGAGAATTATGGGGCGGAATCGGACTCAAAGGTGCCTTAGGAAAGGAACTTCTTGCCGGAGGCAGCAAAGCTGCAACAGCTTTAACTAAACTTAGTACAATGCAAAAAATTGCAATAGCTTCCGGAAAAGGTCTTGCTGCAATTGGTAAAGCTGCAACATTTGCCGCAGTTACATCTGCACCAAAAGCTGCTGATATATATTTGAGAGCAAATATAGAAACAGGTGATGATATGGTGACAGTATATCCTGATGATATTAAACGTTTATATTATCAGATGGGTGGTGCTTTTGCTTTTTCAATATTGCAATCAGCCTTAACTCCGTTTTTAACTGCACCCATAGAAAAAGCAGCAACATCTGTTACCCAAGACGTTCAAGAAGCATTAGGGGCAACTACCGATAAAGTTCAACTGTTTGGACAAGGATTAATGAAATCACATATCGGCGGATTTTTACCTGAAAAAGTCTCTGATACTATTAATAAAGCATTGATAGCTACAGGAAGAAATATTACTACAGCAATGCAAACTACAGGAAATTTCTTAGTCGGACAAGATGCTGGCCTTATGATTAATTACGGTATTCGCGGCGGTGCAAACTTATCTATACCTAGTTCTTTATTGACATTAGGTTTTAGTATACCGTTTGTTCAAGATTCTGATAATTTATTAGATCCTGTTAAAAATGCTGCCTGTGCCGCTTTATCAGGCTTCTTCCTCGGCTTTGCTTATGGTGCCGGTGGTACGGCATTTACTATATATGGTAAACCTGAACCACCAAAAGGAGCTGTTTCAAAAGAAATTGTACCTATTGAAAAATTAGCATTTACAGATGGAGAAACAAAATTAGTTGATGATACAGTCGTATTTTGGAGAGATGCAAATGGCAAAACTATAGCAGTTGATATGAAAAATATGAAGCCTATCTGGGATGAAGAAAATAGAGTATTTAGATATATAACTGAGCCCATGCCTAAAAATGTGACTACAAGGTTTACGCAAACAGGTAAATATGCATTAAGTGGTGAACCAGTTGAAGCTATCATTCAGAAAAGACTTTTCTACGGAAGTTCAGAAATACAAAAAGAAAATTTCTTTACATTTTATTCTTTTGCTGAGAAGTATAAGATTAAACCGCTTATGTTAGAACCTCACTCTCCTAAACCATGTGAGGTATATAAGGTATATGATGGATATTCTGCACCTACAATTCCTGATTACAATATCTCTCCGGAGTTTAAATTTGAGAACTAAAACTTTCTTCGTTATAATTTCTGCATAAATAAAGAGGATGACCCAAAAGTCATCCTCTTTTATATATTCTTAAAAAAACTATGATATCCTTTGAAACATATAGCCTATACCTCTGGCGGTAAGGATAAGTTCAGGATTAGCCGGATCATTTTCAAGTTTTGAACGTAATCTGCTGATATGTACATCAACAACTCTTGTATCAATCCTGTGATCAGCAGGATATGACCAAACATGTTGAAGAATTTCGTTTCTTGAGAAAGGTTGCCCTGAATTGTTAACCAATAATTCTAATAAACTAAATTCCATACCAGTAAGACGAACTTTTTCATTTTTACAAAATACTTGTCTTCTGCTGGTATCAATTTTTATATTACCTATTGTAATAACGTTTTTAGTAACCTTATTACCGGTACCTGCAACTTCTCTGTCCGTAGTTCTTCTTAATACGGCACGTACTCTTGCTTCAAGTTCTTTGGGGCTAAAAGGTTTAACAACATAGTCATCAGCACCTAACTCAAGTCCCGTTATTCTTTCAGATACATCACCCAATGCAGTTAATATAATTATTGGTACATCAGAGGTACGCCTGATTTCTCTCGTAACTCCATAACCGTCCATTTTAGGCATCATAACATCCAAAATAACTAAATCAGGATTGTATTTGTGGAAAATATCCAAAGCTTCTTCACCATCGGCAGCTGTTTGAATGTCGTATCCAACCATTTTAAGTCTAGTTTCGAGTATTCTGCGAATACTTGCTTCATCATCGGCAATTAAAATGCGTTCTTGCTCTTGTAATTCATCTTTTTCTGTCATATGTTATCTCACTAATTTGTCATGTACCAATATAATAAATTTATTTTACATCAAAAATTTTAAATTGTTAAGTTTTATTTAAAAATTTTTCGGAAAATTTATAATTTTTTGATGATTTTACTTGAAAATACTTATATATATTAAACTTTGCAAAGTTCAAGTTTATTTTATAAAATTTTACAAAATTTTTAAATTATTTTGCTAATGAGGGATAATTTTCATTATTTTTAATAATTTTTTATTCCCTAAGCAATTAATATTAAGTTTTGTTAAGATAGTATATACAAAAATAGCAATTTTTATATACTAAATATGTTTATTAATATATACAGAGGACAAAAAAGAAAGAGAGAAACAAAATGGGCATAGCAGCAATCCAAGCAGTAGTAGAAACAGACGTATTAGAAAAAGCATCACTTGAATTTCAAATGAATCTTATTGATACAAGAAGAATGATGTTAACAAGAAAAAGCGGAAGCGCAGCAGAAAACTACAGTGAAATACTTGCCGAATGGAGTAGTTATGATAAAAGAAAAAAAGGCGGAGAAGAAGTAACCGCAGAAGAAGATGCAACTTGGGGCAGCTTTAACTGGGATATATTTCTCAATGAATATGAACATCAAGTACAAGAAATAGATTATCAAGATAAAGCACTTGAAATAGAAAGAGATAATTTACAAACAAAACTTACCGCAGTTACAACAAGACTTGAAAGTAACGAAAAAATGCTAAATCAAAATATTGAAAAAGAATTTAATTACGCAAAATAGATTATAACAATCCCTCAAGTACATTTGAAACCGCATAAGATTTATTTAGCGGGAAAAAATGTAATCCTTTTACTCCGAAATCAAGCAGTTGTTTAACTTGGTTTCGTGCGAATTCTATCCCCTTTCTTTTTACCTCATCAGGATTATCTTTTGATAGAAGCAGATTGTTATAAAAATCTTCCGGTAATTTAACATTTGACATATTGATAATTCTTTCTATTTGTGAAAGACTCTGTACAATCATAATGCCCGGTATAACAGGAATAGTTACTCCTTTTTGCTTCAATTTATTACAAAAATTGAAAAATTTTTCATTATCAAAAAACATCTGCGTATATATAATATCAGCTCCGCAATTAACTTTATTTACCAGATTATTAATATCTTCTTCTTGTGAAGCTGCTTCCGGATGTTTTGTTGTATAGCCAGCAACAGCAACGGATAAAGAAGAATTATCTTTTATAAATTTGACAAGTTCATTAGCGTAGGAAAAACCATCCTTGCATGCTTTAAAAGAGGTACTTCCAATAGGCGGGTCACCCCTCAATGCAAGAATATTTTCTATTCCTTTATCTTCAATTTTTTTTATATAATTTTTTATAAAATTTTTATCGGAATTTACGCAAGTAAAATGCGGCATTGTATCCATGCCAATTTCATCTTTTATTACTGAAATTAAATCTAATGTTTTTGTTTGTGTAGAGCCGCCTGCGCCATAGGTAACAGAAATGAGTGAAGGATTAAACTTTTTTAATATTTTTAATTCTTCAAGCAAATTAGAGACTTTTTGGTCATATTCTTCTCCTTCACCTTTTGGCGGAAATACTTCATAAGAAATGATAGGATTGATATTATTTGTATTATATATTTCATTAAGTTTCATTCTGTTTACCTCTTTGTACAATTTTTTCTATTTTCATTTTAATTTTATCATCTATATTATCATTAACAAATTCTCCGTTATCAAAAACTTTTTCCAATTTTTCATTTATTATATCTAATATTTCTTGATAATTTGAGCATATCGGAGTAGGAACGGTATTGTCTAAATTATTAGTAAAAGCATGCCTGTCATCTGTTTGACAATCAATTCTTGACGGCAAAATCAATTCGTCATCAGAAAGTTTTTTTTGGGAAGATTCACTTGATAAAAATTTTATTAATTTCCATGCTTCTTTTTTATTTTTTGAAATTTTGGAAATAGCATAGCCCGAAGCATCAGTAATAAAAGGATATTTCCCCTTCGGTAAATTAATTATACCGTAGTTTAAATCAGGATAATTTTTATATAATCCGTTACACCACATTCCGCATAGGTGCATAGCTATTTTATTTTGCAAAAACAGCTGTGATGTAGTTACACTTGCTTGCTCCGCTTGTGTTGGTGCAACATGGTATTTATTCCTTAAATCAGAATAGAATTGCAGTAGTTCTTTTGTCTTTTTATCATCAATAATTATATCTGAGTTTTGATTTAAAATTCCCCCGCCATGGGGAAAAATCAAAGGAAGCCAATATAATGAATTTTTCTCAAATCCTATTCCGAAAGTATCTTTGTTTGTTAGTTTTTGAGAAATACTCAATAAATCATTCAATGTCCAATTTTCATCAGGGTAACTGATTTTGTTTTGGTCAAATATGGTTTTATTATAAAAAATAGCCATGTTTGAAATATCTTTTGGTATAGCATATAAATTATTCTTATATATGAAAGGAGAGAGCGAAGCTTCAAAAAATACATCCTTTGAAATTTCATTATCAAAATAATCATTTAATATTTCAAATCTGTTATTTTCTATATAAAGCCTGCCGTTTATATTATTTATCATAACTACATCTGGTGTTAAATTTGATGCAATTAAAAGATGTAATTTTTGGAAATAGTTTTGGGGAATATGAATAATTTCTACTTCAATATTAGGATTTTCCTTTTCAAAATCACTAATTAATTCATACATCACATCCATTTGTGTTTTTGCTCCCCACAAGGAGAACTGTATTTTTGTTTTTAAAGAAGCTTTTTGACATGATGAACAAAGTATTAAAGTTATGAAAACAAAAAGTAAAATTCCGTATTTTTTTATCATAACGTCAATATAATTTCCATTTTATCCTCAGTAACACTAACCAGAGCTCTCCAGTTTGCTACTCTCATTAAATAAATATTTTCTTTTGAGTTTGATTCGTTGAGTTTAACCAAAAGTTTTGTTTTCTCTATTTTTCTTTCAAATTCATGCAAAATGAATACTTCATCATCAATAGTACCTACAACAGAGAATTCATTATTTAACTTAATTAAATATACTTCCTTATTATCATCAATTGATTTCTGTTCAATAACTTGAGGTGTATTCTCATCTTCTGTACTTTCAGCAATTGCTGCTTCTGCAAACACTTCAGGCTCTGTAACAGTTTCTTCTTCTGTTTCCTCTACTTCCTCTATTTCCTCATTATCCGCAAATAAATTGTCATCGGCAAATTCTTCTTCACTATCTCCTTCATCTGCGAATAAATCATCAGTAGCAAAAAGTTCTTCTTCTTCAACAGCAATTTCTTCTTCTTGCACCGGTTCTTCAATAGCAGCTTCTTCAATTACCGGTTCATCAATAGTTGCAGGTTCTTCTTCAATAGCTGTTTCTTCAATTATCGGCTCTTCAATAGTTGCAGCTTTTTCTTCAATACCAGCTTCTTCAGTTACAGATTCTTCGATAGCCACAGGTTCTTCTTTTTGTTGTTCAGGTTCGATAAATGTATTACTGCTTATAATATTTATGCTATTAGCAGTATTTATGAAACCTGCACCTTGTGCATTTATACTCATAGGTATAACTTCTGAAGGAGTTTGAATTGTTTGTTCTGTTTGCTTTTCTTCTTCAGCAGATTCTTGAATTTCTATTGTTTCTTTTTCTATAGGAACAATGTCTATATTTTCTTCAACATCAAGAGTTTCAGTTTCATCTGATGCATTTTCATTATCTTCATCTTCATCCAAGCTGCTTAATAAATCTTCGATTTCTTCTTCGCTTTCAACCTGTTCAGGTTCTTCTTCATCTTCATCAAGACTGCTTAATAAATCTTCCATTTCATCTTCGTCAATATCAACTTGTCTTTCATTAACTTCAGAAAGTTGCTCTACCATTTCTTGTTGGGCTGTTATGTTTTCTTCCGGTTCTTTTATTTCTTCAAGCTGTTCAACTTCTTCAACTTCCTCAGGTTCTTCAACTTCTTCAACTGTTTCAATTTCTTCTGTTTCTTTAGGCTCTTCAACATCTTGAGTAATATCTGTTGTATCAACTTGTTTGATAATATCAATGTCTTGAGGTTGAATTTCAGTATTCTCGTCAGATACAATTTCTTCTGAAATATTTTCTTCTAAATCTTGTATTTCTTCGATTTCTTCGATTTCTTCAATTTCATTTCGTTCTAACTGTTCAAATTCATCATCATTTCCATTTATCGAATTATCAATTTCTTCTAATATATTTTCAAGTGTATTATCTAATCCTTCGAATTCATTTATAGGTTCTGACATCTGTTCAACCACCTCTCCATTTGCATTTGCGGTTTCTAAATCTATACTATTTAATATAGCTTCTAAATCACCTTCATTTTTATCTAAATTAACTAATATTTCATTAATTTTTTCATCAGGAGAACTTTGTTCTTCTATCTCAATATAATCTGCTTCTCTAAGTTTTTCTGCAATAAATTCTGCAATTTCTTCTTCATAACTAGGTTCAGAAACTTTTTCTTTTTTATCAATTTCTTCTTTATCTTCAACAGTTTCAATCTTTTCTGTCTCGTCGGATTCTATAATTTTATCTGCAACGAATTCCGCAATTTCTTCAATTGCTTCCTGCTCTTCCTCTTCTTCCTCAATTTCTTGAGGTTCAGAAACAACTTCAATTTCTTCGATATTATCTTCTTGAGGAAGTATTTCTTCGGCTGCTTCAATTTCTTCCGTCTTTTCTTCGATTTCTTGAGGTTCAGAAACTGCTTCGATTTCTTCAATATTTTCTTCTTGAGGAAGTATTTCTTCGG
>JAEEGL014506206.1_pt1 | contig 49107 bp, 30 predicted proteins | sample 9134231 | NCBI WGS metagenome assembly JAEEGL01 (sample SAMN16246548, study PRJNA631951) | gut metagenome | biome: gut microbiome; feature: rumen; material: fiber-attached | host: Bos | place: Iran: Karaj | collected 2018-10 | reverse complement strand
GGAACACCAGCTCCTCCATCGAGAAGGGTTTGGTGATGTAGTCGTCGGCACCAATCTTGAATCCCTCCAGGATGTCCTCCTTCAGCGTCTTGGCGGTCAGGAAGATGATGGGGATGTCAGCATTGGCCTGTCGAATCTCCTGTGCCAGCGTGAAGCCGTCCTTCTTGGGCATCATCACGTCGAGCACACAGATGTCGAACTTGGTCTTCAGGAAGGCCTTGTAGCCTGCCTCACCGTCTGGGCAAAGCTCTGCCATGTAGCCTTTGGCGGCCAGATACTCACGCAGCAGCATTCCAAGGTTCTCGTCGTCTTCGCAGAGAAGAATTTTCAGTTTTTCGTCCATAACCTTAAAATTTAAATTAAACTATTTACAAATTATCTATTTACATTTAATATATTCACTTTATGACTCATTTTCTTTTAGGACAGGAAGTGTAATTGTGAACTTCGTTCCCTTGCCCAGTTCGCTCTCACACTTGATGTCGCCCTGATGCAGGTTGATGACCTTCTTGACATAGGCCAGTCCGAGGCCGAAGCCCTTGACGTCGTGCTTGTTGCCGGTATGCACGCGGTAGAACTTGTCGAATATTTTCTTGACGTTCTCCTTCTTGATGCCCTGTCCCGTATCGCGAATCGAGAGGTACAGGTGCTGTTCGTCATTCCACGTGCGGATGTAGATGTCCAGCGGCTCATCCTGCTTGCGGTACTTTACGGCGTTGTCCAGCAGGTTGGTGATGGCATTCTGGAAGTGTACCTCGTCGACGTATATGGCCGACTCGATGGCTTCTATCTCCGTGTATATCTTGCCGCCGGTATGTTCCACGCGCAGGTTGAACGACTGTGCCACCTGCTCGACAGTCTCGTTGAGGTCCAGTTCCTTCTTCTTGAACACGACGCTCTTCTTATCGAACATCGACATCTGCAGCACCTTCTCCACCAGGAAGCGCAGTCGCTTCGACTCGTCTCCGATAACCTTGCTCAAGTGGGTCAGCATCTGCTCCGACTTCGCCACCGAGTCATCGTTCATCATCTGTGCAGCCAGCGAGATACTGGCTATCGGTGTCTTCAGCTCGTGCGTCATATTATTGATGAAGTCATTCTTGATCTCCGTGTAACGCTTCTGCCGGAAGATGACCACGATGGTGAAGAGGAACGTGATGAGCAGCACGATAGTGAAGATAAGACTGGGTATCATGAAGCGTACCGACGAGAAGATATAGGAGTGCATCTCAGGGAAGTGGATGCGCACAAGGCCTCGCTTCGACTGCGGGTCGTTGCGGAAGAGCACTTGCTCGTAGGTGTATTCCTTACCCTCCTCCTCGTAGTCAGGACAGCGGTACACCTCGCGGCCATCGGTAGTCGAGACGGTCAGGTGGTACGGTATCTTGATGCCGTTGTTCATCAGCTCGTTGCGGATGTCGCTGTCCAGCAGCCGGAAGTTGATGCGCTCCTTCAGAGGCTTGTCGCTGGCTGTATAGAGGATGTTGTAGACCACCTCGTCCAACAGGGCCTTCTGGTACACGTAGCGGTTGCGCACAATCTCCTGCATCGTCTTGGCTGCGTCCACCAGCGAGCTCTTGTCCTTATTCAGTATCATGGCCTTGGGTACGGCGGCGGGCTTCATCTCGAACGTCTTCAGCTGGAACGAGGAGTACACCGTGCCGTCGTCTGCCGAAACGGCAAACTGGTGCGAGTGCTTGATGCTGCCGCCCAGTCCGTCGACGATGACGGAGTCCTGTGTAAAGGCGCGACGCTCCGTGTTCTTGACGTCCTTCTCCAGATAGTTCTGGGTCTCGTTCACCTCCATGTTGTGCGACACCTGGTATAGCGAGCGGTACACACTCTCGTCGAACTGCTCCTTCTTCATCTTGACCATCTCCTCTAAGTAGGAGATCTGAAGGAAGAGCAGGGCCAGGAACGAGAATCCCATGATGGAGGCTATGACCCAAATAGTAGACTTTCTCATAACAGTTGCAAAGGTAATACTTTTTCCTGTTACGAGAAAGTCTTTTAGTTAATTATTTCCGTTAAATTTAACGATATTAACTAAATTATCGTGTTTTGATTAAAAATGCACACTTACATCCAATCCAGCCTGTATCGGATTAGCTCGCTGTGCGAAGTAACGCGGATACATCGCTGCGCTGCTCATGATGGCGAATGTGTTGTACTTCGTGTTGGTCAGGTTCTTGCCCCAGAGCGACACCACGACTGGTCCGAAGTCGTAGTCGGCATGCGCACCGAGCGTGGCATAGAACTTCTGGGCGTAGGTGTTGGCCTCGTCCCACCATATCTTGCCCTGACCGGCCACATTGGCACCGACGGTCAGCTTGCCGATGTGCCAGTCAGCCATCGCGCTGAACGTGTGCTTTGGCACGAAGGGAACGTCGTTGTCCTTGTAGTTGGTCGGTGCAGAAGCCATATCGACGGTGATTGTGCCTCCGTAGTTTGCGATATACTCGTCAAACTTCGCGCTGGTAAACGAGTACGTCAGGCCCCAGTCGATGGCGTTGTCCAGAGCCTTGCCGCGCAGCGTGGCCTCAACGCCGCAGGAGTGGCTCTTGCCCGCATTCACCATCGTGCGGCCGTAGTTGCTGGTGGGAGCCATGACCGACAGCTGCTGGTTGCGAACCTGCATGTAGTACAGGGCGAGGTCGAGATGTGCCTTGCCGCCGAAGAGGTTCAAGTGGGTGCCTACCTCGTAGTTCCACGACTCCTCAGGCTTGTAGCTGATGGTCTCTTCTATATTGTCGTAGTCTTGTGTGGTGTGTTCCACGTCGTAGTCGCCCCGCATGGCCTCCTGCTGATGGGCGTTCAGCTCGGTCTGCAGGATGTCGCTGAACATCTGGATGTTGTATCCTCCGGCACGGTAGCCTTTCGCAACGAGGGCATAGACGTTGCCGAGGTTGTTGCCCAGCGTGTAGGTCAGTCCCAGCTTCGGCAGCAGCTGCGTAAAGCTCTTCGAGCGGCTGTCGGCAACGTGCGACGTCAGGTGGTACGTGGCCTGGCGTTCTGCCGTTCCACCCGTCATATTCATGTATGCCAGTGCGTCGTATGCTATCTTCACCCAGTCGTGGGCCAGTCGCAGGCCGAGGGTCAGCTTCAGGCGGTCGGCCAGCATGACGTTCGACTCGTGGTAGAGTCCGAGGCTCATCTGTGGCGTGCGGAAACGCTCAGGGACGGCCATCTCGGCAGTCATCGTGATGCCGGCCTGGTCGACGGCAGCCTGGGCAGCCTGGGCAGCGGCAGTCTCAGCGGCTGCCTGCGGCATTCCCCTTTCAATCATCTGCTGGAGCATGCGGCCATACATGGCGTTATACATGGCATTGGTCATCGCCGAGGTGATGGCATTTCCGATGGGGCCGGTCATCGCCTCGCCGAAGGTCACAGGCGCATCGGTGCGCAGCCATTGGTACGAACCGAACACACCCGTAGCGTGCTGCCAGCGCGAGGCATCGTGCGAGCGGAGCACAAGCTCCTGCGTCACGGCGTTCTGCTTCTGGCGTTGTTCCAGCCGCAGGAAGTCGGGCGTCATGTAGTCCTGGTCCATCAGCATGCGGTCCTGCAGGAACTGGTAGCTGGTGGTCGACGTCAGCAGCAGCCTGCTGGTGTTGTAGCTGACGGTCAGTCCCGTCGTCAGCATGTTGCGACGGTAGCCGTTCATAAACGTCGTGGCGGGGTCCTGCACTTTTTCGTCGGCTGGAAGCATCGTCGAACTGGTCAGCGACGGCAGATAGTCAAACGGATGGAACTCGCCATAGCCGAAACCGTTCTGGCTGACCCACTGGTAGTCGGCCGTCCAGTCGAGCTGCAGCTTCGAGGTGGGCTGGTACACCAGTCGCACCTTGCCGCCGGCCTCACGGCTCTTGTCGTTCTTCTCCGAAAAATTCTGGTTGTCGATGAAGCCCTTCAGACCGCTGTAGAATCCGGCCACCGTGAAGGCCAGCCGTTCGCTAGGGCGATGATGGTGGGCCACCTCGACGTTATGATACAAGCCCGTACCGATGCCCAACCGAAGGTCGGTACCCTGGTAGTTCATCGGGTTCTTCGAGAACACGCGCACCAGTCCGCCCTCTGTGTTCTGGCCGTACAGCGTACCCTGCGGGCCACGCAGCACGTCGACGCGGTCGAGCATGTAGAAGTGGTTGTTGAACGCCGCCTTCGACATCAGCGGTATGTGGTCGTAGTAGATGCCTACCGCCGGGTTGTTCACGCGCGAACCTATTCCTCTCAGATACATCGACGACGTCAGCCGCGAACCATACTCAGGCATGGCGAACGACGGGATGTAGGCCGACAGCTGGGCCATCGACCGCACGTTCAGCTGCTGCATCTGCTCGCTGCCGAACGAGTTGCTGCTCATGGGCTGCTGTCTCATCAGGAAGCCCTCTTTCGGCTGCGCCACCACGACCACCTCGTCCAGGTCTACTACCCGCGACGTATCGTTCAGCTCGACAGCACTTATGGAAAGGGCGTTCAGGAGCATCGCTCCTGCAAGAATCATTCTGTGTCTCATACGATCTTTTCTTTAGTTTTGTGGCTGCAAAGGTACTACTTTCCCTCCGTTCCTGCAATCCTTATTTGTTAGGATTTCTACGTGAGACACTTATCTTCCATGCTTATGTTTACTTTTTCTGCAAAGGCTCACATTTTTAACGTCAGAAGGTCAGGAAGTCAATCTCGACGATGCGCAGCTCGCCTTTCACCTTCTCGCCGCCAGGCGTCTTGAAGAGGTCGAGCTCGGTGGCCGGGCCTCCTGCCAGCTCTGTCACCTGTCCGAAGGCATCGTTTTCCGTCGCACTGCCTATCTGGCGGATGGTGTAGCGGCGCGCCTTGACAGGCTTGCCGATGAACAGCGACACGTAGCCGAGCGACTTGTCTGTGTTGCCGCGCCATACCACCTGGTCGTCGGCCAGCACCTCGAGGGGATAGGAACGCTTGCGCCACCCCGTCAGTTTCAGGCTGATCTCGTTGACGGCAGCAGGCTCCGCAAGCTCGTAGGTGATCCATGCGGTCTTGAGGCTGCCGTCGTTGCGCCATTCCGACAGCTCGTTGTCGTCCCAGCTCTTCCGCACTTCAGCGGCATTGGCCCCAGCGGTTGCCGAGGCAATGCCGATGGTGCGCTTCTTCTCCGTGAACGACGGTGTGGCTGGTGTCTCACCACGACGAAGCACACAAGGCAACAGCGACGTAGACTGCGAGACTTGCGACGCAAGGGTTGTATTCCATTCTATGACGGCCTCCTCCATGTCCTTGGCACGTGCCGTGAGCCGTATGCGTCCGGGTTTCGTGGTGGAGCGCACGAGCACTCGGCTGACGCCAGCCTCCACGGGCAGTATGCTCGACAGGACGTAGTTGTCGCCGTCAGGACTCTTGGCGATGCCGCCACGCCACTCGCCCTCGCCGTCGAGCGTCCATCGGATGAAGCGGTTGTCGAGCGGACAGCGCCGTCCGTCCTTGTCGACCACTTCCACCTGTATGAGTGCCAGGTCGCTGCCGTCGGCCTTCATGCCACCAAGGGGGTTCTGCATGAGCGTGAGCTGCAGGTGATGGGCCTGGCCTGCCGTCTTGTGGCTGGCCTCCGACTCTACGGTGGTGCCGTCGGCCGCATAGCTGACTGCCTTGACCTCGCCAGACTGGTAGGCCACGTCCTTGAAGGTATGGAGGAAGGTGTATGCCGGCTTGTCGCTGCGTCCCACCGGCTTGCCGTTGACAAACAGCTCGACAACGGGCGAGGTGGAGACGACGTAGACGTCCTTGACCACCCCTGCCGGATAGTTCCAGTGGCCGATGATGTGGCTTGCGTGGTGTTGCACGTCGACCCACGAGTCCCACATCACCTGATGGGCGAAGAAGGCGTCCTTGGGAATGCGCATGGCATCGACCACGCCACTGGTGCGGTAGTTCATCTCGGAACGGCCGTGGGTGTTGGTGTCCGAGAAGATGATCTTCACACCGCCAGAGCTGACGCGGCGTCCCATGCCCGGACGGACAATGTAGTAGTCGTGCCAGCGGCGTATCTGCTCGATGGTCAGCTGGTCCTGGTTCTGGTTGTAGGCATCGGCGGGTGCCTTGCGGTAGTAGGGGCCGGCACCGTGGCGGTGGTAGGGATAGGAGTAGTCGTCCCAGTACATGCGGTAGCCCTCGTCACGACAGTACTCCATCGCCCACATGGGGTGCTTGGCCGACTTGTTGATGTAGAGCATCTCGCCGCCGTACTCCGCCTCGTCGATGTCCAGCATCTCACGCGAGCCGACGGCACGGCCTCCGTGGGGGTCGTACTGGTCGCGGATGGCCACCAGCTCCGTCATGTGGTCGCGGCTGATGCTCTCGTTGCCGCCCTCGTAGAAGAGTATGCTGGGGTTGTTGCGGTTGTAGATGATGGCGTCGCGCATCAGCTCCGTACGCTGCTGCCAGTGGCGGCCCACGACGTCCTTCTCGGCATCGCCGGCCGGCATTGCCTGTATGAGTCCCACACGGTCGCACGACTCCACGTCCTGCTTCGACGGTGTGACGTGCATCCATCGCACGAGGTTGCCGCCCGACTGCACCATCAGGTCGTTGGAGTAGTCGCTGAGCCATGCCGGCACGTCGATGCCCACGCCAGGCCACTCGTTGCTGGTACGCTGGGCAAAGCCATGTACCATGATGACACGGTCGTTGAGCCATATCTTGCCCTCGCCGAAACGGGTCTTGCGGAAGCCGGTGCGGAGGTCCTGTGTGTCAACGGGGGAACCGTTGACCACCAGCGAGGTGCGCACGGTATAGAGGTAGCCGTAGCCCCACGACCAGAAGTGTACGCCGGCCAGGCGACGCTGTGCCGAGAGCGTGGCGGTGTCGCCTGCGGCTATGTGCTGTGCCTTGCCCTTGAAGCGTGCCACCTGTCGGCCGTCATTGTCGATGACCTCCACCTGCAGGGCCACGCGCTGTGACGCCGCCGACGCGTTGACGACCTGCGCCTCGACGTTGGCCGTCACCTTGCGGCCTGCTATGTCGTAGTCCGTTCCATAGACATATGTACCTGTCGTGCCGAGGTTGCTGTAGAGCGGCAGCGTCTGGTAGACGTCGCCCGTCACGTGGAGCCATACGTTCTTGGGCAGCCCGCCCATGTTCATGTTGAAGTTCTTGTTGTTCCACTGGAACGACGTGGGCTGCAGCATGTTACCCGGCAGTTCGTTGCCGTCCTTGGTGGCCGCAGCGTCCCTGGCCGCCATGCGCGGCGTGCCGTCGGCGTTGCGCTCCTTGTAGGCCCAGTCGTTGTCGGTCAGCACCTCCAGGCGGTTCTCCTTTCCTATTATTATATAGGGCGTCAGCTCGAAGCCGAAGGCCATCACACCGTTCTGGTGCAGCCCCAGCCTGTGTCCGTTGAGCCACACCTCGGCACTCTGTCGTGCGCCCTCGAACTCGATGAACACATGCTTGCCGTCCCACTCCTGCGGAGCCGTGAACGTCTTCGTGTAGCGGCAGGTGTCGTCGGGCAGGTCGTGTATGTCCACCCGGTATGCCCAGTCCTCGTTCCATGCCCTTGGCAGCGTCACCGTCCGTGTCTGTCCGGCATTGGCGAGTGCCTTGGCAGGATAGTGCAGCTGCCAGTCGCCGTTGAAGTTGAGTTTCTGCCGCTGTGCCGTTGCCGCCGACGCATACGCCGCCGTCACCAACAATAGAAGAATCCTAAGCTGTTTCATAAGTAGTCTGTAAATGTTGTGGACGACAAAGGTACGAATAAAATCGGATATTCCACCGACATGAGTAGATTTTTTGACTTTTTCTTATTAAATAAGGAAAAAACTTGGAAGTTTAAGGAAAAATCCGTAACTTTGCCAACTGTATGAAGAGAATAGCATGTCACATATTACTGGCACTCCTGTTGTTGGCCACAGGTGCCACTCGTGTCCAGGCAGAGGAAAAACTGCCTGACAAGCTCCAGCAGCTGACCGACGAAGTGTACCGCCACTACAGTTCACGCGAGACGGACCAGTTCTTCGAGGACGTGAAACGGCTGAAGGACGTCACCGAGTTCTCCGACTACCAGGAAACCTACTACCGTGCCTGCAGCTACGAGGCCATCTACATGTTCGAGTACGTGGACCGCCAGAAGGGTGTCGAGATGTCGCATGCCATCTATCACCATGCCAAGGATGACAACAGCAACGTCGGCATGTACTTCGCCACCTTCACCTTAGGCTCCATCCGCGAGATGTCGGGCAACAACGACCTGGCCGAGAAGAGTTTCCACCAGGCCCTCGTGCTGAAGGAGAAATACCTGCCCGAAGAGAGTGCAGCCCCCTGCTACCTGGGACTCTGCGAGACAGCCCTGCGCAAGAAGAACTACGACGAGGAGTACGCGTAACAGCCCACTACAACCATGCCCAAAAAAAACAACGGAATGCCCTACGAGGTCCATCGCTCACCCATCAAGGGCGACGACGGACAGCAGATAGTATATGTACGCCCGCGAAGCAGGCAGAAGGTGAACATGCAGCAGCTGGATGCCTACTGCGCAGCCAACTACGCCCTGCGGCCCGGCGAGCTGACACGCGCCTTCCGTGCCTTCATCGACGCCACGGGCTACTATCTCGCCGAGGGCTATCGCATGGAGACGCTCATCGGCTCGTTCGCTCCCAAGATCGGACTGCGGCGCACCATCACCGACCCTGACGACGTGAAGGACAAGGACGTCCGGCTGGAGGGCATAGAGTACCATTCGGTGAAGGCGTTCGAGGAGAACGTCCGGCAATGGCTCAAGGGCTTCCGCCGCATCGATAAACCCGACACACAGCAGCTGATGAACGACACCGAGCATCTGGACAACTCGCTGAAGACGTGCATCGACCGTCAGGGATACGTCACCGTCAACCAGTTTGCCGCCGTTTCCGGCCTCACCAAATACTCTGCCCGCAAGCAGCTCGACGCCTGGTGTCAGGGCGACCATCCGCGACTTCAGAAAACTCCCTGGGGCAAGCAGCACATCTATACCTACATATAACAAAACAAAGAAAATGGGACTACTCGCACTACTATGCGCTGTATGTTGCTGTTTTATAGTAACATAACGGTAGTGCCATCCTTTAAAATGGCACTACTCAGGCACTACTACACACTACTGGCCTCCGACAACGTGTTTCCGTTTGCCTATAAGCGAACAATCGTTTGACTATAGGCGCACAATCGTTTGACTATAGGCGAACAATCGTAACTCGCCCACTTATCCCGTTTACAATGCGATTTTCCACGGTTTCTCATGAAGTGGCAGATTTTAGTCGCTGCAATAACGGCGTAAACCGCATAGAAAACGACAAAAACCACAGAATCTTCGACATTTCCAGCCGAAATATTTGCATATCTCAACTTTTTTTCGTACCTTCGCAGCTGAAAAACATCAATACCAACATACCTATGAAAATAACAAAAATCAAGACCATCGGCGGAGAGCTGCAGACTCCCGTCAGTACCGAACTCGAAACCGTCGTCGACCGCATGCGCGACGACGAAAACAAGACTGCCGTCAACAACATCATGCAGACCGTCATGGGAATGCGACTCAGCGTCGGAGAGGACGGCCCGCGCTACCACATACAGGACACCGACAAGCTGCCCTACCTGGTGTTCGCCGCCACCTTCGGACGCAGAGGACTGGACGACCCACGGACGCTGACCGGACTGCTGCTGCTCACCGTAGCCTGCAAGGAGGGACAGCGGCAAGTGGCGGACATGCGCCGCCGCATGGCACAGATACCCTACACGCTGCTGGCCTTTGCAGGCAGCAGCGGCACGACGCTGAAAGTGGTGGTACGCGTGGACGTCGCGACGGACATGGATGTCAACGGCTACCTGACCCTCCTGAAAGATGCCCGCGAGAGCGCCTTCCGCATCTATCAGGCACTGGCCGGCTGCGAATTCTACGTCGACGAGCTGACGCTCTGCTCCGGCTGCCGCATGAGCTACGACCCGCAGCTGTACTACAACCCTGCCGCCCTGCCCATGCCCGTCATCCGAGAGGCTGGCGACCCGCTGAAGCCCTACGAGGGAACGCGCGTGGAAGACGACGGACGGGTGGTGTGGTACCCTGAGTCCGACGAGCGCGAGCGGTTGCAGATAGAGTATGAGACCTGTGTGCAGAAAGCCGTCGACGAGGGCGACGACACGGAGCACGTGCTGAGCCTGCTGGCTGACTACTGCCACAGGGCCTGTCTGGGCGAAGAGGGCTGCGTGAGGCGTACCCAGTGGAAGAGCCGCTTCAAGTCAGTGGGCGACGACGTCATCCGCAAGATGTTCCGTTCGGCCTACAAAGAGGCATACGACGGACGGCCACTGTCGCAGATGAACGAGAAGGAACGTATCATGCGGAGCATCGAGAGTTTCCTCGACCGCCGCTACCAGCTGCGCTACAACGTGGTGAAGCAGATCGTCGAGTTCCGTCCTAACGACCTGATGTTCCAGCCCTGGCAGCCGCTGACCGACCGCCAGCTCAGGAGCATCGTCGTGGAGGAGATGAAGGAGGGCGGCGAGAGCTGGATGAACGACATACGCACCTACATCGAGTCGGCCCACGTAGAGGACTACAACCCCGTACACGAGTTCCTGCAGGGCTGCGGACAGTGGGACCAGAAGCGCGACTACATCGAGGACTTCGCCCGACGGCTGCCCACCGCCTACGACGACTGGCCCCGCTACTTCCACCGGTGGTTCCTCGCCATGGTGGCCCAGGCCCTCGACATGAACCGCGACCACGGCAACTCGATGGTACCCATGCTCATAGGCGGACAGGGCATCATGAAGTCAACCTTCTGCAAGAACATCCTGCCGCCGTCGATGCGCGAATACTACATGGACGACATCAAGATGGACAATGCCGAACAGGTGGAGCGCGTGCTGGGACGCATGTGGCTCGTGTGCATCGACGAGTACAACGCCAAGACCGACCGCGAGCAGGCCAAGATCAAGCGGCTGCTGACCGAGAAGGACGTGCAGATACGCAAGATGCGCAGCGACCAGTACACCATGACACCACGACTCTGCTCGTTCATCGCCACCACCAACGACCTCACGCCGCTGCCCTCCGGCGACGGCTCACGCCGCTACCTCTGCGTCGAGGTGAGCGGCCCCGTGGACATGAGCGGCCGCATACCCTACAAGCAGATGTTCGCCCAGGCCGTCGCCGAGCTGTACCAGCCGGGCTGCGTCTACTGGTTTACGTCGGAAGACGAGGCCGCCATCCAGCAGCACAACCGCCAGTACCAGGAGGTGCAGCCCATCGAGTCGCTGCTCCCCACCCTTTTCGAGCCTACCGCCGAGCGCATACGCGCCAACCTCTGGCAAGTACAGAACGTGCAGGCTGAACTGAGGAAGCACCTGCGCAACAGCGACATCCCTGCCCTGAAGGCACTCGCCGCCATCCTCAAGAAGCTGCACTGGCCCCACGGTGCCAGCAACGGCGTGACCGGTTACTACCTGAAGCGCAAGGAGTAGCCCACAGTAGCCCCTCAGTAGTGCGTAGTAGTGCCAAAGTAGTCCCATTTTCACTGGTGGGACTACCGATAATACATTGAATATCAACAAATAAGACTCCAAAGTAGTGCGAGTAGTCCCATTTTTTCGTTTTTCCATTTTGTATTTTAAACTGAACACAAAGACACAATGGCACAATGATTATCCCCATGCAGCGTACTCGCTCATGGAAGAACACAAAGGAAAGTAACAAAACACATCGATCTCTGCTTTGTGAACTTCCATAAGTTGCAGGTGTCACTATTGTGGCGATGAGATAAAATAGTATACCTTTGTGTCTTTGTGTTCAATAAATAACATGCGGCAAGAATTGTCACCAATTGTCATGTATAACCAGCAATTAGGCATTAAACATGAATTGTTTTCAATTTTCGACGTTATAATTTATTAATTTTACGAATTATCGAGGCCTATATGAAATTTTTTATGTATTTTTGTAACATTAAAACCCATATACGATGGAAGAGAAAATGGATAAAGAGAACAAGCTGATACTCTATAAGGATGACGAGGGCAAGGTGATTGTTAACGTGCGCTTTGCCGACGAGGATGTGTGGCTGACACGTGAGAATCTAGCGGAGATTTATGCGACCACACCTCAGAACATCAGCCTTCACGTTGGTAACATCTACCAAGACCATGAATTGAACGAAGAGGGAACTCGAAAGAAATTCTTTCTAGTTCGTCAAGAGGGCAAGCGACAGGTGCAGAGGGAGATAGACCACTATAATCTCGACATGATTATAGCCCTCGGCTATCGTGTGCAGTCGCCCATTGCCGTGCGGTTCCGCCGTTGGGCTACGCAACGGTTGCATGAGTACATCCAGAAGGGCTTTACGATGGACGATGAGCGACTAAAGCAAGGTGGCAACCGATACTTCAAGGAACTGCTGCAGCGCATTCGTGACATTCGCAGCAGTGAGAGGAATTTCTACCAACAGGTAACAGACATCTACGCTACATCTACAGACTACGACCCACGGGCGAAGATGACAAAGCTGTTCTTCGCTACGGTGCAGAACAAGATGCACTATGCCGTGCATGAGCATACGGCAGCGGAACTTATCTATGAGCGAGTGGATAATGAGAAACCTTTCGTTGGCATGACCAACTTCAAGGGCAACTATGTGACCCGTGACGATGTGAAGATAGCCAAGAATTACCTGTCGGAGCTGGAACTGCAGAGGCTGAACCTGCTTACCTCCCAGTTCCTCGACTATGCCGAGTTCCAAGCACTGGAGCAGAATCCCATGACAATGGCCGACTGGATAGCCGCCCTTGACGACCAGATTGTCCGACTACGAAAGAATATCTTGGAAGGCAACGGAACTGTTTCCCACCAAGAAGCCATTGAAAAGGCAGAGCGAGAGTTTGAAATCTATCGAGAGCGAGAAATGCGGATGTTGGAAAGCGACTTCGACAAGGCTGTCAAGCGATTGAAAAGCAAAAAGGAAGACGACGCCATGAGTGTTTTCCATACCTCCACGACGCATTTTCCATAGGGTTCAGCAGAGTCTGTTCTACAACCTATTGATTTTTAAGGTGTTCTTCTTCTGGCAGGTTTGCGGATTTTCCATAGGCAACTGATACGACATTCAAAAAAAAGTCGTAACTTTGCAGCGAGAAAACCAAAAACTATGCGTACGAGAGCATTGTACATATTTATAATAGGTGTTTTGCTGGCAGCCCACAGTTGCAAGCAGCAAGAGGAGCATCCTCAGACCGCAAAGGCCTGCTTGGAGGAAGCGGAGGCTGCCTTGGCCAACGACAGCATCCGCTTGGGAGAAACGCTTCTGCGAAAGACCATCCGACTGTCAGAAGCATCTGAGGACTGGCACACCTGTTACATCGCATACCAGCGATTGGCAAAGGCATTGTCGCAGGGCAACCCTGAGGAGGCATTGCGGCTGATGAAGCAGGCCCTGGCCGTCTATGAGCAGCATCCCGACGATGAGCGCAACTACGTCATGTTGCTCGACTATGCGGGGACATTCGCTGCACAAGTGGCTTTCATCAATGAGGGAGCATACGACGAAGCGCTCGACAATATCAACAAAGCATACGACATCGCAGAGAAGGGCCAGATGACCGACCTGATGTGCCAGACGCTGACCAGCCTTGCCAACATCGCTTGGGCAAAGGAAGACTATCGTCAGGCACTTGACTATGCCCATCAGGCAGAATCTTTGGCGACTGATGATTTGCGACAAGGCGTATTGCAGGTACTGGCCCGTAGCTACCTCGACCTGAATATGCTCGATTCGGCAGAAACAACCTACCGTCGGATTGTGCCTGGCAATGATGTCCATCTGGCCTATATCGTGCAGGGCAATCTTGCCAAGATAGCACTCCGACGAATGGGAGCCACAAAGGTGGAAGACGACGTCGATGATGCCTTCGAGCAAATAGAAGACTTCTACTTCAAGGCACTTGAACAGAAAGACCAGTATTATCAGGAGACGTTGCGGCAGGAACTGGAGAACCAGCAACTCGTATACCGCTCGCAGCTATATGGTCGTACACTCCTTATGACCATCATTGCATCGATCCTTGTCTTTATAGCGATGGTGTTGGCGGTTCGCTATAGGATGTATGTACAACGTCAGGAGAAACGTCAGTTCCAGCAGGAGGCAGAGCATCAGAAGACCCTGCTGCATCAGGCCAACGAAGTGGTGGCATTCCTTCAGGACTTCATCCTCGAACGCACGGAGGTGATGAAGAAACACAACCAAAGCGGCGACTCTCTCATCTACCTCAGCCCGCACGAGTGGAACGAGATAGAACGTACGCTTAATGCTATCGACAACAACCGCTTCGCTACCATCCGCGAGCAGTACCCCAATATGCAGGAAGACGATATCCGCCTGTGTATCCTTACCCGCCTGGGTCTCAGCAACCGAACTATCGGCAACATCTACTGCATCACCATCTCTGCCGTCCAGCACCGCAAACTCAAGCTGAAGAAGGACGTGTTTGGAGAAACCAATCCCGACATCACCCTGGAACAGATACTGAAGAAATAAAAACCAAAGAGTATACAGTTATGAAACGGACATTATTATTCATTACGTGCATGCTGGCATCATTAACAATGTCGGCCCAGGAGTATTATCCCGAAGGAACCAAATGGACGGAGATAAGACTCGATACCTTAAAGTATAACAGCTGGTATTCAAAGGTCGGCAGTGAGTGGGTGCCAAACTTTGAAACCATTGAATACTACGTGAAGGGGGAATATATTGATAAGTATGGCGGTAAATACAGATGTGTCTATACCAATGGCCCTGAATGGACAGACTCTCTCACATTTTTGCTACAGGAAGAAGGGGATGCGGAGTATGTTGAACATAATAGTGTCATGGTATCAGTATTAGTCAATGACTATGACGGAGGTTCCTATCCGCTATGGCCAGGCATGGCATACCAGTTTGATTGGAGCGTGGGAAATGGTCTGTATTGTATTACTATACTTGAGTCAAATACGACAAGCATAAAACCAATCTATTACTACTATGGCATCATAGACGAGATAAAAGAGGGCAACTTCGGAGGCGTAAGACCGCTGAAGTACGTGGATTTAGATGGCAAGGCCCCTGCTACAGTCCCAAATAGCCCTTCGTATAATGCTAACACGAAAGGTGGTCGCATTATTCAAGGAATAGGTATTACGGAATGGAATGACGGAGAATGCCTATTCGGCTCCCCCAACCCGTATAAAGCATTATCGATGTATGAGAGTTATCATCCAGAATTCTATCCTGAGCGTCATTATCGTTCCATGCTTGTTCATTTCGAGCGCAACGGAGAGGTACTCTATAACGTCTGGCCAGACAAATTGCCACAGAACTACTACATTCCTTTTGTAGAGTTAGGCAAGACGTGGAATATGGTTCGTTCGGATTACGACTCAGGCTGTCACTTTGTCCAATACACGATGGCAGAAGAAGTGGAAAAGGACGGAAAGACCTACATCAGAATGTATCGGAGAGAGAAGGGACGTGATGTTGCCTACGATATGGGGTTATTCCGTGAGGAAGACCGCAAAGTCTACTTCTACGACCAAGACATGCAGATGGAGTTCCTTCTGTTCGACTATTCGTTGAGTATCGACCAACCTGGATCGAGCAAAGTCTATCAGACCTATTCGTATGAGGAGAATAAGATGGTGTGGTACAAATTGTTATCCGTTAGCGACTATGAGGTAGAGCCTATGGTTACCAGCTACCATTATGACACGACTGCCGACAGTACAACAATTCAACGCCGCTATTTACGAAGATGGAGGGTTTATCGCGGAGACAACCCCACTATCCAAAAGACATGGATAGAGGGTGTTGGCACTACTGAAGGGCCTCTGGCAAACCTCCATGATGTAGTACTTCCAGGCCTTTCTTGGGACTATCTGGCTTACGTGGAGAATCCAAATAGCGACCTGTACCTGCCATTCTCATTCCATGATAAAATGAACAGGCAGATTCACGGCTGCAACCTGCCTACGGGTGCAGAGAACAATGAGGAAGATGACAGACATCATAGACTCACCTACGAATTGGAAGGTGACCGCCTGCATGTCTACGGAGAGGTGTTCACCCAATGTGGGCCTAACAACTATGCCTATTTCTACGAGAGGAAAACTGATGACCCTTGGGTCCACAAGATTGAGTTCCAAATACAAGAGGTGGAGCCAATGATGGATTGTATGACACTCCACGCTACCGACTTCTATGTACCTGGTTTCGACCCTAACCTAACCTACATCGTTGTGGACAATCAAGGCGAGGAGCATCCCGTCGTCAAAAAGGCGCCAAAGGTGGCCTACCGCCCAATGATTGAAGACGGTAAGGTATGGAAATTCGGACTCGACGATTGGTTAAGTAATCCGGTAAAGTATGTTGAGTACTACTATTTCGATGGCGACACCATCATCAACGGAAAGACCTGTAAGCAGATGATGAGGCAGCGGTATGTCGCTCCGGATTATGTTCATTATGAGACTTATACTCGATTCCCACAGTTAAGCAAAGAGGGAGCATGGTACGAAGAGGACAAGAAAGTGTACCTTTTCAATGAGAGAGACGAGCAGTTCCAGATCATGTATGACTTCTCCCTTGAGGCATACGACACCATACGGCTTTTAAAGGATTATCCGGCATATGTGGTGGGGCCGAAACAGACAGGAGGCATAAAAGGCTTCAAAGGCGTTTACAGAAAAGTTGAAAACCATTATAACAGCATAATTGCCTGGCTGGAAGGTATCGGAAGTTATAACGGTCCGTCAATCAACGTCTATTATGGGTCAGAAGGTCTTGGTTTGTTCCTAATGTCGTGTACCGTTGGCGATGAAGTCATCTACCTCAACGACGAATATGAGGATGGAGCCACTCCTGATATTGCAGAAGCCCGAAAGCGCTTCGACTTCACCCATACGATTAAGACACAGCCTAAGATGCCGACAAGGAGAAGCACAGAGCAGTCGATATACGGCGAATACAACGACATGCTGTTAGCCGTCAACCTCATTCCGCTCGAAGAAGCCTATCTGGTGCGCATCACTGACGAGACTGGAGGGGCCGTCTATGAGAAAACCGTTAACGCAGGCAGCATCGTAGCCCTCAACATCGACATTGCCACATACCCCAAAGGCCATTACACCGTCACTGTGGAGAATAGCCTTGAGACATTCACTGGCGAATTTGACACACAAACGGCAGGAATTGATGAGGTCAGAAGTCAGAGGCCAGAGGTAAGAGGTCGTATCTACAACCTACAAGGCCAGCGCCTCAGTTCCGTGCGGAAGGGCTTGAACATAGTAAACGGGCAGAAGGTCTTAGTAAAGTAAGACTTTACCGTCACAAATGGTACTACAGGAGGGTGTATCAGAAAAGCCCAAATGTGATTAAACAACGGATTTTACGGATTTCATGGATTTGTAACCTTCTGATATTCAGTATGGTCATAATCAGTGAAATAGGAAAAATCCGTTGTTCTTCCAATTTGACAAAGACTCTTTCGCTCAACAATAAAAACAAAAAAAACGTTTTTTGTTTTGTATTGTCCTCGCTTATTCGTACCTTTGCACAATTCACAAGAAACGATTACGAAATATGAAGAAAGTATTATTATCTCTGTGTCTGAGTGCAATGGCGCTGACGGTGGCTGCTGCCGACACGCTGACGGTGCGCATCAACGGCATGCGCTGTAGCGAGTGTGGCCACAAGGTGAAGAACGTGCTGCGCAAGAGCCCTGCCATAGGAGCCTTGGACTTCAACTACGAGCGACGGACGGTGAAGATAGCCTACGATGCACAGCAGACATGCACCGACAGCATCTACAGCATGTTGGAGCGCACGGGACGCTACAAGGCCAAGCCCTACGACCCCACGGAGGTGATACGCCGGGGCTACGGCCAGCGCATCGCCGACATGCACTGCCAGAAATGCTACAACCGCATCAGTGAGCGGCTGTCGAAGCTGGAGGGCATCGACTCGCTGGCTCCTCACTTGGACAACCAGTACATCTTTATCCGCTACGATGCCAACCGCACCGACCGTGCCGCCATCCGCGAGCTGGTCAACAAGTTAGGCTACACACCCGTCAACTACTACAGCAGTCCGAAGGTGGAATACGGCTACTACCTGCTGCCCGCCGAACAGGCCACTCAGGAGACGCTGGAGACGGTGCTGGCACTGGACGGCGTAGAGGACGTGAACGTCAACGCCAAGCGCAAGTCGCTGGCCGTCACCTTCTTTAACGACGAGACGACAGCCGACAAGCTGCTACAGGAGATACTGGCTGCTGGCATCAAGGCTGAACTGCCCAAGCCCCACGAGTGTGACGAAAAAGAGAGAGATAAGAGATAACCTCTGCCGCTATAGCGTACAACCTACGGCCACACTCACAAGGGTGTGGTCTTTTCCTTCTTCATAGTAGCCGGTGTCGGTGGCACGGCGATAGGTGACTGAGAGACGGGCATGCGTCTTCAGACGGATGCCTGGAAAGAGGAAGGCGTACTTGACACCAGCCCCCAGCTGATACTGCGATGCCGTCAGGCAGTGGTACTCGCGGCAGAGGAAGTCGGGCATGGTGGCTGGCTGTTGCTGGTCGGCAGTAGCGGTGAGGGTGCCGTCGTGGCTGGGGTCGCCCGTGCCTTTCTGGTAAGTGGCATTCAGGTTGAACGACCACACACCCCTACGTGTCAGCAGGTTTCGCGTGGCCGACAGCGACAGCTCGCTGACGCTCAACTGCTGCCACCGATAGTAAGGATAGAGATAGGACACCTGGCGACGCTGCATCCAGTGGTAGCCTGCAGCAAGCTGCCATGTGGGCAGCTCACCCCTGACACCCAGACAGAGCGTGTAGTCGGCCTGCACGGTACGCCACCGTTTGTTGCCCGTCTCGGCGGCATCATAGTATTCGTAGTGGGTGGCACCGTAGTCGTTGGTCAGTCCACGGAAGGTCTCCGCCTTGTTGCTGACCTTTTCCTGAGCATAAGAGAGACCAAGGCGGTGGCGTGACGAGGCGGAAGTGTAGGCGATGGCAGCCGCAGCCTCCACAACGTCACGGCGATGGCGGCTGTAGGTGATAGTGTACTGTGAGCGACGGCCGTAGTAGCCTGTGCCGTGATGCAGCGAGAGGTCGGCATAGACGCTGAGTGGAGCCAACGGGCGCACCTCCATCTGGAAGGTACCGCCGTGGCCGTCCTCAAAGAGCGGCATCTCGCTGTTGGAGTCGGTGTAGCCGTCGTAGCCGAACTGTTCGACGATACCAAAGAAGCCGCCATAGTCGATGAGTGACTTGTACACCTTCTCACTCTTGCCATAGGTGGCAAACTCCAGGCTCTCCGTGCGGCGATGGTAGCTGTAGGAGAGGCCGACCCCTGAGCCCTTCCAAAGGGAGGTGAGAATGGGAGCATAGATGCCTGCCGTCAGCTGCAGGTCCATCAGCTTGTTCTTATGGCGCAGATCCTTGTATTTCGCATAGTTGGCCGACGTGTAGTCAAGACGTGCGCCGAGGGAGACGCCCCGCCAGACATCAACGCCGAAGCCGCCCGTCAGCCGGTAGGTGTCACGGTGCTTGCGCCCGCTGTTGGTCAGCGAGTCCTCCACGATGTCGAACGGCAGGCGGCTGCTCATGAATACCGACCCCGTCATGTCGCGCCCCGTCCAGTTGTCGTAGCTGATGGAGCCGAAGCACACCGTCCGGTGGCTCAGACGGTAGAACGACTCGATGTTGACATCGGCCTGCAGCGTCTTGGGCGACTCGTTGAAATTGACAAGATGGCCGCTGCCGTAGGTTGCAGATGCTTCGGCCTCAACGATGTTCCTGGCCGCAAAGCGTGTCAGTGCTGCCGCATTGCTGCGCGTGAGCCAAGTGTCCTGCTGACGGACGTACTGGTAGTCGCGCAGCAGCAGGGAGTCCTGGGCGGCGACATAAAGTGTCGCCATACAGCACAGGATGGTATATGTCAGTTTCTTAGTGAGCATGCTTGTCGTTCGTGGAAATCGTTGGTGGAGTTGTTCGTGTCCTGATAGATGATGTGCGCCCCGTTGCGTATGGAAGCCTCGGCATCGATGCCCGAGGGGTCGTCGCCCAGCAGGTAGTCATACACCAGCCTGCCCTCGTTCTCAGGCAGCAGGAGGGTGGCCTCGCGGTTGACGTTACGGTAGAGGGAGTGGCCCTGGTAGTTGGTGAGCCACACATAGCCGGCATCGATGTCGGCCGTCAGCCGCTTGACACAGCTGTTCTGGTTGGCGGCAGAATACACCTCGACGGCATCCGTTATCCACTCGTTAGGCACTTTGACACACAGCTTGCTCTGGGTGGCACTGCCCCCGTCGTACCACTGACGGCTGACATCGTGGGCGAAGGCGGCAGGGTCAGTGTCACGTGTCTGGAAGACGATGAGTGCCGGCGACGTGACACTCAGCGCCCACGCATTGCCCAGCCCGAACTCAATGGCTTTCAGGTAGTGTGACGTGGGTATAAGCTCCGAGGGTGTCGGGTAGTAGCTGGCGTTCTTGTAGCCGCTCTCAGGGTCGTACATACAGTAGTAGTCAGGGTTGGCGTAGTTGACCGACTGGCTGATGGTCTGCGTGTTGTCGATGGCTCCGTGGACGTTGACGACAACCTGAGAAAAAGGCTCCATCACCAGTGGCTCAGGGAAGTACCAGATGCCGTTCCAGGCTGGTATGAAGCCCTCGTCCTCGTAGTTCAGCCGCCCGTCGGCGGTGTAGTTGCTGTTGGTGCCTTGTGCGTTGGCTGGTGCTGCTGCCCCGAAGCAGAGGGTGGCGAGGGTGGCCGCCTGTCCGCTGTTGTTGTAGAGAATGATGCACTTGTCGTTCTGGAACTTCGTTGTGCCGTCGTCAGCAAGACAGCCGCCGTTATACAGCTCCTTAATGATAATCTGGCTGGTGTGCGCCGTCTTCATCTCAATGGTAACAGCCGTTGGCTGGGCTGCCCTGACGGTAATCTGCCCTGACGTGCCGTTAAATATATAATAGGTATTGTCAGCGGCAAAGCGCATCTGACTGGCCGATGCCTCGTAGATGCCTGGCGGGACGCTGAACGCCGCCATGCCGCTGTCGTCAGTCTTTGAGGCAAAGAGGATGTTGGTCGTGGTATTGCGCAGCTGCACTTCAAAGCCGGCAGCATCGTCGCCGAGACCCGTCAGGCTGATGTTGACGCCGCACAGCGTGATGTCGCTGGCGGTGACATCAGGCTCACTGCCGCTACAAGCGACGAGAAAAGGCAAAAAGGTGAAAAGGTAAAATAATTCTTTCATGTTTGTTACTTCGTTGCTTTTCCTACAGTTTCAGTCGTAGTGAGAGGCCATAGTAGTAGGACGGTATGTAGGTGCTGGAGAAGAGCGACGTGTCGAGGTCCGTCTGCGAGGAGTGTACCGTCCGCATGTTGTTGAGGAAGTTGTTGGCATAGAACGACACGCTGATGTGGTCGCCAATCTCCTTGGTGATGCTCAGGTTGGCCGAGTAGTAGCTGCTGATGCGGTTGGGGGTCAGCAGGTAGGGATAGTTGGTGCGTACTACCAGTTTGGACAGGTCGTTGAAGAGCGCAGGGTCGTTGTCCTTGGCCCACAGGAATCTCTCGGCAAAGGGGATGCGCTCATTGGGTGCATCCCATGTGGAATAGTAGTCAGGATAGACGGCAACATACTGGTTTTCGCCGCCACCGCTGTAGGGGGTGCCTGTGAAGTCCGTCCTGCTGGCCAATACGACACCACGCATGCCGTCGTCCAGCTCACACAGCGAGCGACGATAGTTGTACAGTGTGCTCTCGATGCGCAGGGCGACGATGAGCCGTATCTTGGGAATATGTGTCGTGATGGTGGCGTTGAGGTTCAGCTGTTTCGACAGGCTACCGTTGATGACCGATGCGTTGGCCGTATAGCTGGTCGACGTGACACTGCTGCCGCGATACCAGCCGACATACTGGTAGGGCTGGCCGTCGCTCATGGTGGCGTTCGACGCAGGGATGTCGGCAAACAGCACGTCGTCGGCGGCCTTGTAATAATAGTAGTTGCCGTCGATGCGGAGGCTAGTACCCAAGGGCTTGATCTGTTTGAAGTCAACGATCCACTCCAGTCCGTAACGGTCCAGAGGCGAGGCATTGACATAGCGCGTGTTGGTCTGGTACGTCCGGCGGGTGACACCCGTCAGCTGCTGCTGGCTGCCATCGCTGCCGCTGACGGTGACCTGTCCTGTCGTGGGGTCGATGCTGTACGTGCGGTCGGCAGAGGGAATGGTGCAACCGTCGAGTGCCGTCGGCGGCGTATACAGATAGCTGAACGGCGTGAAGGTGCTGGTAGTCATATAGGGGTTGTAGGTACGGTGGTGGAAGGCTGACAGCGAGACGCGCGTCCCCTTGATGTTCATGTCGATGCCGATGTCCGTCTGGTTGGTGTACTGCCATCGCAGGCCCGGATTATAGACAGCCTTCGACGGACGGGTGTAGTGGGCGCTCAGCGTGGTGTTCGTGGCAGTAGACGGCGAGCTGAACACCTCGGTGTCGTAGTACGACGGCGTGGGATACAGCACCTGGAACGACGGCAGCTTGACGCTCTTACCCCAGCCAGCCCGCAGCGTCAGGTCGGACACCCATCGCTTACGGCGGTTCACCCAGAAGATGTAACGGCTGTTCAGTCGCGGCGACACACTGCTGACGGTGCCATAGTCGGAGCCGCTGATGACGGTGATGTCGTCGCGCAGGCCGGCCGTCAGTTCAAGGGTTGACAGCCTCGAGACGGGTATGCTGACCTTCTCCTCGGCATACAGCGCGATGTTGTTCAGCGTCGGCAGCTCGTCGTAGCGGTATTCGCGCCAAGTGGGGGCATAGCGCATGTCGTCGTAATAGATGCCTCGTCCGTTGTTGCGGCTGCCGGTATACTCTGCACCCACCATCAGGCGGTTCATCAGCAGACCGAAGCGGTGGGTCCAGTCGGCCTTCAGGCGCAGCGCATAGTGTATGGGCTTCGAGTCGTGACGCTGCATGACGTGCCAGTAACCCGTGGGTCCGAGGATGACAGGTGCCGACGGATTCTCGTCGTAGTCGGTGGCCATGAAGTAACCCTCATCCTTGGTGTGCAGATAGGCCAGCGTCGTGGCACTGCTGGCATGCTGGTACTGACGGCTGTTGTGGTCCGACACTGACAGCGAGCCGCGCAGCGAGAGGTTGGTAATCCACCGCTTGTTGAGCAGCCAGTTCAGTTCCAGGTTGGCCCGCAGCGTGTTGTCCTTCACCTTCGTATAGTCGTCCAGCTCACGGTCGGGGTCGTTCTCGGTGCTATAGCCGCCGAGGTTGCCGGCCAGTCCGACGTTGAGCGTCAGTGGCGTGGTCTCACGTAAGAAGATGTTCATATAGTGGAGGCTGAGGATGTTACGCTGATAAGCCTTGTAAGGCGAGGCGATGTCGCTGAACGAGCGGGCATGCTCAACGGAGGCGTTTAGCACTCCCCAGCGGCTGCCTAAGTCAAAGCCCTTGTTGACGGCTATCTGGCGGGTGTGTTGGTTCAGCTTGCCCTCGATAATGAACGGCGACTTACCCTTGCGGGTGTTGACCTTTACCACACCGTTCGACAAGTCGCCATACTCCACCGACGGGATGCCCGTCACAATCTCCACCGACTCGATGTTCGAGGCACTGATGGTACGTGTCGACACACCGGCTGTCTCACCTGTCTCAGCGTTATTGCCTAAACGCATGCCGTCCACCTCAATGGCTGTGCCAAACGAGGCATTGCCCTTCTCCTGAGTGCTGCTGCGCAGGGCCATACGACTGTCGTCCATCAGCGTCGAGTTGACTGTTTTTCCGCCTGGCAGCAGGGTACTCACGTCGCCCAGGTTCAGCACCTGCTGGTTGTCGAGTGCCGTGCGGTCGATGGTGTACGACGTGGCAGACACATCGGTCTTGCGCTTGGCAGTGACAGTCACCTCGGCGAGTTTCAGGCTCTCCTGCTTCATCTGGATATTCAGTCGTGGGATGTCCTTGGTAATATCGAGGATGACGGTACGTTTGGCATACCCCAAGCACTGGACGGTCAGCGTGGCCTGGCCTATGGGGACGTTCTTGATGCTGAACGTACCGTCTGCGCCAGTGATGGCCCATAAGCCGTTCTCCGTCATCAGGATAGAGGCAAACTCGATGGGCTGCCCTGTACCTTCCTCCACCACATGGCCCGCAACGGTGACTTGCTGGGCATGGAGGGATGTGGCAAACAGACCCAACAGCATTATGACGATGACACAGAAATGCTTACTCATGCAAACGACGGTATTTCGCATGCAAAAGTACGAATTTTATTTGTAATTTGAAATTGGAAATATGTTTTTTTGCGGGTGCGGCAGCTTTTTTTTCATATTTCATTTTTATTTTGTATTTTTCTTCGTACCTTTGTGGCAATAATACGAGACATACGCAATGAAAAGAACCCTGATTGTACTTATTTCGCTGACGGCCGCCCTGTGCCTGCAGGCACAACCGCTGCCGCAAGACCCTGCCGTCCGCACAGGCAAGCTGAAGAACGGCCTGACCTACTATATCCGCCATAATGCCAAGGAAGCAGGCTTGGCCGACTTCTATATTGCGCAGCGTGTAGGCAGCATCCAGGAGGAGCCGCGCCAGCGCGGACTGGCCCACTTTCTGGAGCACATGGCCTTCAACGGTACGAAGAACTTCCCCGGCAAGGGCAAGCGCCTGGGCATCGTTCCCTGGTGCGAGACCATCGGCGTGAAGTTCGGTGCCAACCTCAACGCATACACCAGCGTCGACCAGACGGTATACCACATCGGCTCCGCTCCGCTGAAGCGCGAAGGTATCATCGACTCGTGCCTGCTCATACTGCACGACTGGAGCCACTACCTGCTCCTGGAGGACGCCGAGATTGACAAGGAGCGCGGCGTCATCCACGAGGAATGGCGCACACGGCGTGCCGGACGTGCCGTGCAGCGGCTGATGGAACAGGCCATGCCGAAGGTATATAAAGGTACGAAATACGAGGACTGCATGCCCATCGGTTCGATGGACATCGTCGACAACTTCGCCTATCAGGACTTGCGCGACTACTACCACAAGTGGTACCGCCCCGACCTGCAGGCCGTCATCGTCGTGGGTGACATCGACGTTGACAAGATGGAGAAGAAAATCAAGAAAATCTTCTCACCCATCCCACTGCCCAAGGATCGTGCCGAGCGCATCTACTACCCCGTCAACGACAACGACAAGATGATTGTTGACATCGAGAAGGACGCTGAGCAGCCAGTGGTGCTGTGCCACCTGTATATGAAGCGCGACGCCACGCCCGACGATCAGAAGAACAGCGAGACATACCTGCGCGGCAGCTATGTGGACGAGCTGATTGGCTACCTGCTGAACAGCCGTCTGACAGAACTCAAGCAGCAGGCCGTGCCACCCTTCCAGAGTGCATCGGCACGTGCCAGCAACTTCTTCCTCAGTCGTACGAAGGAAGCCTTCTCACTCAGCGTGGGCTGTAAGCAGGAGAGCATCCTGGGTGGAATCATCACCGTGGTGGCGGCTGCCGAACAGGCACGTCAGTGGGGCTTTACGCAGGCAGAGCTGGACCGTGCGAAGAAGAACCGCCACAACCACGACGAGCGGAAATTCAACGAGCGCAACGACCGCGTCAACTCAAAGCTGGTAAGCCTCTGCGTCAACAACTTCCTGACGGGCGAGCCGCTCATTTCCATAGACGACAGCTGGCAGCTGACACAGAAGTTCGACCGTGAGGTGACGCTGGACGAGGTGAACCAGGCCGTCCGCGACCTCATCACCGACAAGAACCAGGTGGTCATCATGTATGCACCCGACAAGGAAAGTATCACCCTGCCCACCGAACAGCAACTGGAGGATGTCATCCTGGCGACACAGCAACAGCAGTATGCGCCGTTTGAGGAGCAGGTGGTGGCCGACCAGCTGATGCCCGTGAAGCCGAAGGCCGGCAGCATCGTCAGCGAGAAGCCTTGGAAGCACGGATTCACGCAGCTGACGTTGAGCAACGGCATGAAGGTGTATGTACGCCAGACCAGCTTCAACGCCAACACCGTCCAGATGAAGATGCGGGCCAAGGGCGGCACCTCCGTCTACGGCGACGAGGACATCCCGCAGTTCTCGCTGCTCTCCAGTTCCGTCAGCGAGGGCGGCGTAGGCCAGTGGGACGCCACGACGCTGCGTAAGATCATGACTGGCAAGAGCGTTCGCGTCCAGACATCCGTCGGCAGCCGCACACAGAGCATCACGGGCGGTGCGTCGCTCAAGGACGTTGAGACCATGATGCAGCTCAGTCACCTCTACTTCACCCAGCCGCGCCGCGACACCGCTGCCTTCGCAGGACTGGTCAACCGCTCGTATTCGTTCCTCCACAACCGCAACGCATCGCCGAAGGTAGACTACAACGACTCCATCTCGGCTATCCTCTACGGTCACCATCCACGACTGGAGCCTGCGAGCCAGGAACGGCTGATGGCCGCTGACTACGACCGCATACTCACCATCTACAAGGAGCGCTTCAGCAATGCCGCCGACTTCGAGACGGTCATCATCGGCAACATGTCGCTCGACGAGCTGCGCCCGCTGATCTGCCAGTACCTGGCCTCGCTACCGTCCACTAACCGTCACGAGACGACCAACTGGCAGAACGTGCCGCAGATCGTGAACGGCGACTTCACACGCATCTTCCGCAAGAAGATGTCCACGCCGCTGGCCAACGTCAGCATATTCTACACCGCCGACCTGCCGTTCACGGCGAAGAACGATCTCGCCCTAGACTTCCTGAAGCGTTGCCTCAGTATCGCCTACACCGACTCCGTCCGCGAGGAGAAGGGCGGCACCTACGGCGTCAGCGTGAACTTCGAGTTCGACAAGGACGACCGTCCCAGCGCCACCTTCCGCATCAGCTACAACTGCGACCCTGACCGCTACGACGAGCTGAACCCCATCATCTACCAGCAGCTGCGGCACATCGCCGACCACGGCCCTGCCGCCACGTCGCTGCAGAAGGTGAAGGAGTTCCTGACCAAGCAGTACGACCAGGTAGCCGTCACCAATGACTACTGGAACTACATCGTCTGGCACGAGCTGGACGACCAGACAGACTTCGACCTCGACTACAAGCAGATGTGTTACGACATGACGGTAGCCGACGTGCAGCAGGTAGCCCGCCAGCTGCTCGATGCCAAGCGGCGCATCGAGATTACCATGCTGTCGGAATAACTACGGGATAGAACAGAAGAAGATATGAAAAGATCATTTATCGTACTGATGGCCGTGCTGGCATCAGCATTACTGTACGCCCAGACGGCTCCTGACGAGACGTCCTGTGACACACTTGAAGCCACACGCGGAACCGTAAGAATCAAGATACAGACCACGCTGGGCGATATTGTCGTCCGGCTGTACGACGCGACACCCATCCACCGTGACAACTTCGTCAAGCTGGTGAAGGAGGGCTACTACGACGGCACGCTGTTCCACCGCGTCATCAAGGACTTCATGATACAGGGCGGCGACCCAAGTTCCAAGGGTGCGCCTGCCGACAAACAGTTAGGCAACGGAGGGCCGGACTACACGCTGGAAGCCGAAATCAGAAAAGGCATCTACCACAAACGGGGTGCGCTGGCTGCTGCCAGGGAGGGCGATGACAGTAACCCTGAGCGCCGGAGCAGCGGCTCGCAGTTCTACATCGTCTGGGGCAGGACGTTCAGCCCCCGCCAGATAGAGTATCTCTCCGACAAGATGATGAACGACCACCCCGAAACTGGCGGTCTGACCGATGTGCAGCAGAAACTCTATTCCACCGTGGGAGGCACCCCGCACCTTGACGGCCAGTACACCGTATTCGGCGAGGTGGAGGAAGGCCTCAACGTAGTGGAACAGATTCAGAACGCAGCGACACGTCCTGGCGACCGTCCTGTCGACGACATCGCCGTGACGATGGCCGTTATTGAATGAGGCTACAGCCTCACGCCCAGTTGGAAGCGGGCATAGGCATCGAAGAGGTTTACCTTTGAGTAGCCTTTCGAGTAGTTGAAATTGTTGAACTGTACCTGGGCGCCTATAAACCAGTTCTTCCAGTTGTAGGCAATACCCACTCGCAGGTCGACATTCAATTTCAGCATACTGTAGGTTGTCTCGTCTTCACTCCCCCAAAAGTCCAACTCTTCTACCCACTTGTACTCTTCGTCATCCGAAAATATCGGTTTCTGCGTCTTTCCGTTGGCCCATGTGTGCGTGTCCTTGTTCCATTCACCGTAGTCGTCCGTCTCGTCCTCGAGGCCGAACGGGTCGATGTTGCACTTGTATTTGTACACCTTCACACGGTTATAGACGCTGATAGTGGGCATGGCCATGGCGTTGACCACCAGTCCACGACACGGCACCCAGTTGTAGCCATAGCCCACACCGATATTTGCCTGGTGGAGCTTGATGCGGCGTACGTTGTTGCCGAAGAATAGCATCAGACTGTTTTCCTTGTCCGAATAGTCGAGCGACGACTGATACCATGTGGCACCCAGCAGGAACGAGCCTGCCGAGCGACGCTGGATGACCGACTGGTTGTAGGCAGCAGCCTGCGAATAGCGGCGCCCGTTGAATACGTAGTATCCGTTGACATACACCGAACGAATCCATGCCGGGGCGTCCATGCGCGAGTCCTCCTCTTTGGATTCAGCTATCACTTCGCCTTCTTCGTACAGTTTGCCCGAAAAGGTCATCTCGTCCGTGCTGAATCGTCTCAGACGGAAGTTGAAGCCGTACTTGGCACCTGTGCTGGTGAACGAGAAATTGCGCCCGGCACTCTTGGCAAGCGGAATGGAAAACGACACACCCGTACCGCGATAGCCCAACCAGACACCTAACGATGCCGCAACAGGGGGCCTGAAGTTCATCGACCAGTCCAACCGGTCATCCGATCCTGGATCACTAAACCTGTTGTCGTAGACCACGTCAACCAAACTCTCCTTGTTGCGCAGCATGATTCTCCAAGGCTTTTCAGGAACCTCAATGTAGTTCGGGTCCACTTTTTTCCTGGCTCTCACGTCCAGAAACTCCTGCACCTGTCGCAGCCGTCCCATCAGCGTCTTCTTACTTTTCTGAGCAGGCACGCTGTCTGGCGTTCCCACTTCCTGTCCTGCCACATTCATCGAGAAGAGCAGTCCACAGATAATGATTCTTCCTACCATTTACCAGCCCCGGTTGTTGTTTGCTACTCTGTTATTCCAACGGTATCTCAGGGTGTTGGACAGCCAGAGGCAGATCTTTCTGCGAGAGGTAGAACATGTAGAGGATGACGGGTTTCTTGCCCCGGTTCTCGCCGTGGTGGATGGTGTTCACCATCTCGACGACGGCCTCTCCCTCATGTACGACTTTCTCATTGCCGTCCAGTCCGATGATGGTCAGCTCGCCCTGTATCAGGACACCATAGTTCATGACGGGATGATGATGCCAGCCCAGCTTCTGTCCTGCCGGGAAAACATATTTCACGGCCACCAGTTCGGGGCGTCCCTCGAAATAGTCGGGCAACTCTACGCCGTCCCAGCTTTGGCTGGTACGAATCAGCTCAGTACTCTCAACCTTTGGCTCTGACACAGGATTATCTGATTTTGCCCTATAACACGATGTAAATACACTTGCGCTGCAGATAAGGGTGGCAGCGAGCACCCAGTTCTTCATTTTTATCATTGTTTCTATTATATTGGTTATACTTTTTATTAATTTGCTTACCTGTTTATTTAGGCTGCAAGTACACAACGGATTGCGAAGCCACACTTCGCACCTTTAGGCCGAAGAACCTGCCCCGTGTGTACATTCCCTGCAAAGATATAAAGAAAATGTGAATACACCAAACTTTTCCACAGTTTTTTCTTTCTGTCTGACTGACCTACCAGTCCTTGTCAGGCTGTTCATACTGCTTATTATACAAAGAAAACAATGAGACCAAACCCTTCACCAGACACATAAACAGCTATAACACAAACAGATACGGTGAAGGGTTTGTTCTCAGGTGTTTTTCTGGAAATGCTATGGGTTTTTCTGGAAATGCTATGGGTTTCTTCAGAAACTCAATGCCTTTTTGAGATTACTCAATGCATTTCTGGAATTACTCAATGCATTTCTGGAATTACTCAATGAGTAATTAGAGTTAGTCATAGAGTAATTCTCGTGAGAGGGCCTCTCACGAAATTTAGAAGGCCACTCACGGAGCTGAGAAGCCCACTCACAGAGCTGAGAAGCCCACTCACAGAAGTTCCAAAGCATGGAAATAAAAAAATGAAGAGAACAAACTTTACGATGGTGTGTTTCTGTTCATGATGTGTGCAGGATGACAGTGACCCTACCCCACAGGAGATGGAAACTGCCATCGACGACAAACCCTTCACCATAAGCACTTGCATTACAATGCTTTAAGTGTCTTGGTGAAGGGTTTGTGAATCGTGTTAAGCTTGGTATAATACGCTATTCTGCTGTCGTTCCCGATGCGATATTGATGACCGTCTGGATATCCAGGGCGTTGACAATGCCGTCGCCGTTCAGGTCGTACTTTGGATCGGTCAGCTCTGCCACGGCGGCATTGATAATGAGCTGGATGTCAAGAGCGTTGACGATGCCGTCGCCGTTGAGGTCGCCCTTCAGCGGCTCGTCTTTGATGTCACTCGGAGTCACGCCGTGCCAGGCGATGAAGTCAAGGTCGGCACTACCTGTGGCACCGTTGGCAGCAGCTATCTTGTCGGCAATGGCGGTCGTCAGGGCGTAGTACAGGCGGTCGCCGTCCGAGAAGGTGGCCGTATTGTACAGTCCTTCATCATTCTTCTCGACGCGCTTGAAACCGACGTTGTCCTTTTCGTTCTGGAACTTATAGATCATGCGTGACTTCTGGCTGCCAGTCAGCGTCTTGCTGTCCTCGTCGCACCACGACATGCCCGACGAGCGAGTCTTCATGACACCCTGCGAGTCAGACAGTCTGAGGACATGCTCACCCGGCTGACCGACGGCAATCCACGGGCCGGAAATCAGCAACAGCGAGTCGCCGGGGAACGTATAGTAACCCATATCGGTGGTAGCAGCATTGTTGGTGGCGTTGACATAGACAAACGCCACGTCCTTGCCGCCGCAGAAAGGCTTGTCGATATTGATGGGCAGGTAGCCGCTCTCAGGAATGGTGATGGTGCTCTCGGTCAGTCCGACAGGCGTGCGGCTGTAGCTGCGAAGGCTGAGGTCGGTGGTCGACTCGAAGTCCACGCTGGAGTTGTTGGTGTCGTAGAGCACCGTGCGTCCGTCGCTGGTAACGAAGGCGGTCTTGCGGACGACAGCCTGGCCGCTGAAGGTGCCAGGATCCTCCGTATGGGTGAAGCCGGCATCGTAGTTGGTGGAGAAGCGCTTGTCGTCGGCCGACGGCGTCTTCTGCTTCACGATGTCCACACAGTCAATGCTCTTGAACAGCGGTACGATGGTGTACTCATTGCCAGAGGTCTTACCCTTGCCGAAGGTCTTGGGACAATTCTCAAGGTTGGTGTCGGCAGCAAGCAGGATGATGCCCATCGGACCTGGGTTCATGAAGTTAATGAAGTCAGTCGTGCCAAAGGTGCTGATCACCTTCAGTTCAGGAACGGCATCGTTGTGCAGCTCCTTGTAGGCGTTGTTCTGGCTTTTCACCTCGAAGTCGGCACTGCTTAGATCCACATTGCCCTCTGCTATCTCACTATGGTCGATGGCACACTGGGCTATCACGACACTCTGGCCAGGATCCAGGCGCAGTTCATCCTCCGTGGGCAGTTGGAAAATCTGCTTCACCACGGCAGAGTCCTTGTGCTCCGTAGCCATAGCGTCGGCAGTCCATGCTGCGGCACCGCTGTCGCTGTTGCCTAAGGCGATGTACATGCCCTTCAGGTCGAGCGTGTCGGCAGAGTTGTTGTACAGCTCAATGTAGAGGTGATTCATATAGTTCTTGGGCTTCGCGTCGTTCAGTCGGATGCTTCCAGCGTAGAAAACCTTGCTGATGACAACATTGCCACTGGACGAGCCGCCGCTGGGCTTCACCAGTTTGGCATCGGCCTGCGTGGCGGCTAATGACATGCCAGCCGCGACGGCCAGCGTCTTCAGAACAGATGTAAAAATCTTCATAAGCAATTCTATATTATTAAAGTAGTTTTTGATATTCGGCTGCAAATTTACAACTTTTCCGCGAGATATGCAATAATTATTTATAGGTATTTTTTCACAAACGACAGGAAAGTGAAGTCAGGCATGACAAAAAAGTGGAGAAAATGTTCCGTATCTGAAAAGTATTTCGTACATTTGCACGGAAATAGCAAACCAATACCTGTTGAGCAAGATGCTGTATGCACAATTCCTGGAAGTCGTCGACTTCATCATCGAACCAAAGAACAAGACGCCACAGTCGCAAATCTACGACCGCGTCATGCTGGTGGCCATTATCTGCGGCATATTGCCGTTGATGTTCCGCGAACAGAACACGCTGTTCCGCGTGCTCGACATTGCGTCCTGTGCGTGCTTCATCGTCGACTACCTGCTGCGCTGGATGGCCTACGCAGTTCACCGTCCGAACAAGAGCATACTGATGTCGTACCTGCTGTACCCTGTGACGCCGATGGCCATTATCGACCTGCTGTCGATACTGCCCACCTTCACGCTGCTGACGCCGACGCTGAAGATAGCCCGTCTGTCGCGTCTGCTGAAACTGCTGCGCGTCATTAAGTTCGTGCGCTACTTCGAGCCGCTGGGCATCATCCTCGCCGTCATTCGCAAGCAGCGTGCCATCCTGTGGACGGTATTCACGCTGGCCCTGTTCTATACGTTCATCACGGCCATGATCATGTTCAACGCCGAGGAGACCATCAACCCCAATACCGGCCAGCCGCTGTTCGACAACTTCTTCGATGCCTTCTACTGGGCCGTCTGCACACTGACCACCGTAGGCTACGGCGACCTGTACCCCATCTCTACCACGGGGCGCATCATCAGCATCATCTCGTCGATGGTGGGTATCGCCATCGTAGCCCTTCCGTCAGGTATCATCACCGCCGGCTATCTCGACGAGTTGAAGGAGCGGAAGGAAAAGGACTTGGATTAAAAAAAAAGTACACAGCGGAACTTGCTGTGTACTTTTTCCGTTACTTGACGTTACCTACCTTTATTAGATACTCGCCTATCTGTACGGCGTTCAGCGCTGCGCCCTTGCGAATCTGGTCTCCACTGAGCCAGAACGTCAGGCCGTTCTCGTCGCTGAGGTCCTTGCGCACACGACCCACAAAGACGTCGTCCTTGCCAGCCGTATCCAGCGGCATGGGATATGTCAGCGTAGCGGGGTCGTCGACCAGCGTGCAGCCAGGGGCGGCGGCGATGGCCTGCTGGGCCTCCTCAACACTGATGGGACGCTCCGTCTCGATCCACACGCTCTCCGAGTGGCTGCGCAGCGACGAGACACGAACGCACATGGCCGAGCACTTGGCGTCGGTGTGCATGATCTTCTGCGTCTCGTTGTACATCTTCATCTCCTCCTTCGTGTAGCCGTTGGGCTGGAAAACGTCGATCTGCGGAATAACGTTATAGGCCAGCTGGTGGGGGAATTTCTTGATGGTCTTCACCTCGCCCGTCTCCACCATCTCCTTATACTGCTGCTGCAGCTCGGCCATGGCAGCGGCACCGGCACCAGATGCACTCTGGTATGACGAGACGTGGATGCGCTTGATGTGCGACAGCTGCTCCAGCGGCTGCAGCACGACGACCATCATGATGGTGGTGCAGTTGGGGTTGGCGATGATGCCACGGGGACGCACAAGAGCATCCTTTGCATTACACTCAGGCACCACGAGGGGTACGTCGTCATCCATGCGGAAGGCACTTGAGTTGTCGATCATCACGCAGCCATACTTCGTGATAGTCTCGGCAAACTCCTTCGACGTGCCGGCACCTGCAGACGTAAAGGCGATGTCGATGTCACGGAAGTCATCGTTGTGCTGGAGCAGCTTCACGGTCAGCTCCTTGCCACGGAAGGTGTATTTCGTGCCTGCCGAGCGTTCTGAGCCGAACAGCACCAGTTCATCCATCGGGAAATTTCTCTGGTCAAGGATGCGTAAGAACTCCTGACCCACGGCACCTGAGGCACCCACAATTGCTACTTTCATAAGCCTAGTATACTTTAATGTTTAGAAATTTGGCTGCAAAGGTACGAAGAAAAATAAAAACTAAAAATTAAAAATTAAAAAAAATGCTGCTGCACTTGCAAAATTTCAAATATCAAATTTCTATTTTCAAATAATATTTGTACCTTTGCACACAACTATGAGCGAACAAATCATACTGATAGCTGACAGCGGCAGCACCAAAACCGACTGGGTAATGGTACGTGCCAGCGACGGCAGCCGCGCCGAAGAAGCCCATACACAGGGCATCAATCCTGTACACCAGCAAGAGGAAGACATCCACCGTATACTACACGACGAACTGATGGCCCAGTGGCCGGACACCCCACAGCCGACGGCCGTCTACTTCTACGGTGCTGGCGTCACAAGTGTCCACACCGCTATGATGCAACGGCTGCTGAAGGAGGTGTTCCCCGCTGCAATGGCTGAGGTGGAAAACGATATGATCGGAGCCACCCGCGCCTTGTGCGGAAGACAAGAGGGCATCGCCGCCATACTCGGCACAGGAGCCAACAGCTGCCTTTACGACGGGGTAAATATCGTTGCACACACACCAGCCCTGGGCTACATCCTCGGCGACGAGGGCAGCGGTGCCGTGCTGGGCATACGCTTTGTCAATGCCATCTTCAAGGACCCCGCCTTTGCCGCCATCCGCAACGAGTATCTCGACAGCGAGCGGCTCACCATGACGGACATCATCCACCGCGTCTACCGAGAGCCGATGGCTAACCGTTTTCTGGCCTCGACGTCGCTGTTCATCGCCCGCCATATTGACAACCCGCTGATAGCCGCACTGGTGGTCGACAACTTCCGCAGCTTTCTCTGCCGTAACATCTTGCCGTACGGCCGGCAAGACCTGCCCGTCAACTGCGTGGGCAGCATGGCCTACCACTACCGCCCGCAACTGCAGGAGGCCGCCCGCTGCGAGGGTTTCACGGTGGGGCGCATCCTGAAGAGTCCACTCGACGGCCTCGTTGACTACCATTTAGCAGACTACAGATGACATATTTCTATTAACTTGGACTACGATGAGACGAATACTGACCATACTACTGGCACTGCTGATGACCATCGGCTGCCAGGCCGTGCTGAAGGAGAAGGACCTGCCGCAGACACTCCAGATACTGCGCAAGGAACTCACGACATACCACCGCGAGCTGTCGCAGATGCTGGAGCAGAACCGCCGACAAAGCGAGGCTGTTCGCAACAGCCTTATCGAGACGCTGAAAAGCTCGAACCAGAACTCGCTGATGCTCTACTCGCAGAAACAGGAGTACGTCTTCGACCTGACATACGCCTGCCACGAGGCCACCGAGCACTATGAGCGATTCCAGGAGCAGCAACTGCCCTTCAAGATGTTCATGGCCAAGGCCGACAACGACATCGCACGCTACGACTCGCTCATCGCCAGTCTGCGACAGATGCCTTTAGCCGTGCTCGACGACCAGGCACGCACCGACCGTAACGTGTGCCTGACGCTGGCCTCCAACATACGCAACTCGCTGGAGGAGAACCGCACAACGCTGCAGGACTACATCCACTACTACGAAATGGCCGAAAAACACCTGGGTCGCCTGAACGACTATGCACAGAAGCGCTACAACGACATACAGACAAGCATCTTCCGCAACGGCGGCGACAGCTTCTTCACCATCCTTGCAGACCTGAATACATACGTTCGCAAGACCATCAGCACGGTGAAGAAGAAATACCAGCCCAACGAGTATTCGCAGTGGGACAGCCGCTGGATATTCGGACTGCTCGTGTCCATCATCTTCTATGCCATCATCGCTACCGCAATCAACTTTGCGGCCATCCGATACGTGGTGCCACGCCGGCTGCGCACCCGTGAGTTTATGAAGAAGCGTGCCTGCATCACAATGGCCACGACGACCGTCACCTTCGCCATCATACTGGGACTCGCCATGGCTCTGACCAAGCAGAACTTCGTGCTCATGGCCTCGAACCTGCTGGTCAACTACGCATGGCTGCTGGGCGTCATTCTCTTCTCACTGCTACTCCGCGTAAAAGGCGACCAGATCAAGAGTGCTTTCCGCATCTACACGCCGCTCATCGCAATGGGCTTCGTGGTGTTTGCCTTCCGCATCATCCTGATACCCAGCGAACTGGTCAACCTGCTCTTCCCCCCTATCCTACTCGTCTGCGCCCTGTGGCAGTGGAACGTCATCGGACGCCACAACCAGAACATACCACGCTCCGACATGTTCTACACCTATATCTCACTCCTGGTGTTCATTGCCAGCGTCATCTGTTCGTGGGCTGGCTACACGCTGCTGGCCGTCCAGGTGCTCATCTGGTGGATTATGCAGCTCACCTGCATCCTCACCATCACCTGCATCAGCCAGTACCTGAAGCTGTTCAGCGTCAAGCGCCGCTATAGCGAGAAGGCCGTCACGGACACGTGGCTCTACGACCTCATCTATCAGGTGGCGCTTCCCACGATGGGCGTGGCATCGCTCATGTTCAGCATCTGGTGGGCCGCCGATGTCTTCAACCTCGACGAGCTGTGCTGGCGCATCTTCAACTACCACTTCATCGACCGCAAGAATTTCCAAGTCAGCATCGTCAAGATCACGCTGGTCATCTGCCTGTGGTTCTTATTCTCGTGGGCCAGCAAGACCATACTCCGGCTGTTGCACCTGCACTTCCAGTCGAAAGACCCGTCGACAGCCGACAGCCGTACCGCCATGTCGAAGAACGTCATCCAGATTGTTATCTGGGGAGCCTGGCTGCTGCTCTCGCTGGCACTGCTACACATCAGCGTGTCGTGGCTGCTGGCCATCACAGGAGGTCTGTCAACAGGTATCGGTTTCGCATCGAAGAATATCATCGAGAACATCTTCTACGGTGCCTCGCTCATGACTGGCCGCATCAAGGTCGGCGACTGGATTGAGGTCAACGGAACTATGGGTAAGGTCTCAAACATCAGCTACACCTCTACCGTCATCGAGTCGCTCTACGGCGAGATTATCACTTTCCAGAACTCACAGCTGTTCACCAACAATTACAAGAACCTGACTCGCAACCACGGCTATGTGCTGGCTGTCATTCCCTACGGTGTGGCCTACGGCTCCAACCTGCAGCAAGTCACTGAGCTGGTCGACGATGCCGTCAACCGCATGCACCACAAGTGGATGGACAAGTCGAAGAAGGTGAAATCGGTGGTCGGCGAACTGGCCGACTCAGGCATCAACCTGAAGATGTTCGTATGGGCCGATGCCCCCAAGAAGTCGTATGTTATCAGCGACGTGCTACGCACTATCTATGACACGCTCAACGCCAACGGCATCGAAATCCCATTCCCGCAGCAAGACGTTCACTTGAAACCGTAGCAGAAAACAGGAATAAGATAGCCGCCCGACTTCAATCACTGAAGCCGGGCGGAAAAGCTATTATCCTAATGATTTTTAATGCTTTCTTCTTTTTAGAAGTTGTAATAGAGACCGAAGCTCAGGGCTGAACCGCTGACACCCAGACCGAACTCAGTGTCGGCCTTAGCACCGTCGTAGTCAGGCTTCATGCTCTCGAAACCGAGACTGCCGATGTGAGCAACGAGGCTGATCTTGTCGTTTACGTTGTAAGCAACACCGGGCTGCAGAGCGATACCGAAGGTGTTAATCTTTACGTCGTTGTCCTTCGCGTTAGCGTTGCTGTACCAAACAGCACCGTCGATGAAGAAGTTGAAGTTGTTAAGCTTAGCGAAGGTGTAACGAGCGTAGGGTTTGATCTCAAAAGCAGTAGCCTTGCCAGTGTAAGTTTCACCGAACTTGGATGTTAAGGTCATCAGGTCGCCAGTGGTGAAACCGAGAGCAACACCAACAGCCCACTTCTCGCTCAGGTTGTAACCAACCTCAGGAGCAACAGTGAAAGTGGTGAACGACTTGTCAAGAGCGCCGCTGTGCTTCGAGTTGAAACCGAGGCTACCACCAACGTAAACCTGAGCATTCATAGTAGCAGCTACACATACAGCTGCAAGAGTCATCATAATCTTTTTCATTTCTTTTCTTTCTTTTTAAATTAAACTTTGGCAATTCATCCGTCAGGATTGCATGCCGTTATCCTTAACGCGGTGCAAAGGTAGGCAGAAAAAAGCGGCTGACGACAAGAAATAGGCCACTTTTCATGAATTTCCGTTAAATAATTGACTAAAATCATTTTTTTCTGTAAAATAATCACTAACTTTGCAAGGTATTATGCGAACTAATAGCATAGACACGGAGAAAGATATGGACATGACACTCATAGCAGGGCCGTGCGTGATAGAGTCGGCCGAGCTGTTGGACACCGTGGCAGCGCGGCTGGTGGACATCAACCGCAGGCTGGGTACGGACATCATATTCAAGGCCTCGTTCGACAAGGCCAACCGTACGTCAATACACTCCTTCCGTGGCCCTGGCATCGACCACGGGCTACTGATGCTTAGCGACGTGAAGCAGAAATACGGATTGCGCGTGCTGACCGACATCCACGAGGCCTGGCAGGCAGAGCCGGCCGGACAGGTGTGCGACGTGCTACAGATACCCGCCTTCCTCTGCCGACAGACTGACCTGCTGGTGGCTGCTGCGAGGACGGGCAAGACGGTGAATATCAAGAAAGCGCAGTTCCTGAGCGGACGCGACATGCGATGGCCCGTGGAGAAAGCCCGCGAGGCAGGTGCCGGCGACGTATGGCTGACGGAGCGCGGCAACATGATGGGCTACAACAACCTCGTGGTGGACTTCCGCAACATTGTTGACATGCTGGACATCTGTCCGACGGTCATCATGGACTGTACGCACTCCGTACAGCGTCCCGGCGGCAGCGACGGCAAGACTGGCGGCGACCGCCGCTTCGTGCCGCAGATGGCGATGGCCGCCAAGGCCTTCGGTGCGACGGGCTGGTTCTTCGAGGTACACCCCGATCCTGACCACGGCCTGAGCGATGCTGCCAACATGCTGGAACTGGACAAGCTGGAGGCTGTGATAGAAAGAATCAGGTCATGACGAATTATTGAGTCGAATGACAACAAGAGACTACGCGATACAATGTATCAAGGACGAGGCACAGGCTGTGCTGGACCTGATACCGAAACTGGACGAACAGTTCGACAAGGCCGTCGAGCTGATACTGCAGTGCCAGGGGAAAGTCATCGTGACCGGTGTTGGCAAGAGCGGCCATATCGGCGCGAAGATAGCCGCTACGCTGGCATCAACCGGTACACCGTCGTTCTTTATCAACCCTCTGGATGTCTACCACGGTGACCTGGGTGTGATGGCCCACGGCGACGTGGTGATAGCCATCTCCAACTCAGGACAGACCGACGAACTGCTGCGCTTCATACCTATGGTGCTACACATGGAGATACCCATCATTGCCATGAGCGGCAACCCACAGTCGCTGCTGGCGAAGTACTCGACATACCATCTGAATGTGAGTGTCACGAAAGAGGCCTGCCCGCTGAACCTTGCACCCACCAGCTCGACGACCGCCACGCTGGTGATGGGCGACGCGCTGGCCGTGGCACTGATGGAACGCCGCCACTTCCAGCCGCAGGACTTCGCACAGTTCCACCCCGGCGGCGAGCTGGGCAAGCGCCTGCTGACGACGGCACAGGACGTGATGCTGACAGAGAACCTGCCGACAATGACAGCCGACATGCACTTGGGACAGGCCATCATCCTCGTCAGCAAGGGCAAGCTGGGACTCGGCGTGGCCGTGAGCGACGGGCTGCACATTGAGGGCATCATCACCGACGGTGACATCCGCCGCGCTATGGAAAAGTGGCAGGCCGAGTTCTTCGACCGCACGGTGGGCGACATCATGACGCGCAAGCCCAAGACCGTCAAGCTGCAGACGAAGATTGCCGACATACAGCGGCTGATGAACCGCCACAAAATACACAACGTGCTGGTGGCCGACGACGACAACCGACTAATCGGCATTGTCGACCGCTACGTATGCGTGCTATAATATAATAGGTAGAAATTTTAATAAGATGATATGTTCAATATGAGGACATTGAGAAAAATACTGATTGCAATACTGCTGGTGCTGCCACTGACAGCAGCCAGCGTGTACTTGTTTAAAACACTTGATGCGCGGACAGGACTGACGATCAGCCAGATCAACTGCGTGATGAAGGACTCGCGTGGATACATCTGGCTCGGTACGCCTGCCGGACTGTACAGGTATGACGGCTATACGTTCCACAACTTCCAGAGCAACTCGCACGACGGCTCGTCGCTGCCCGACAGTTACATCATCAGCATTCAGGAGACGCTGGAAGGCACCCTCTGGATAGAGACGTCGGCAGGTTACTGCATCTACCATCCGCAGACGGAGAACTTCGAGCGCGACATGAAGCCTGTCTTCCAGCGCATGGGTATCGAGGGAAAACCCAACGTAGTGTTCATCGACAGCCACAAGAATGTGTGGGTGGCCATACCCAACAAGGGTGTCGTGGCCTACAACATGCAGCAGCAGACAAGCTATGAGTTCCCCTACCGCGACGACGCCCACGGCGTACCGCAAGGCGTGATATGCTCCATCAGCGAATGCCGCGACGGTGCTATCATCGTCTACACCGACGGCCGAATGGTGTGCTGCGACATCATGCACCAGCAGCATACCGTATGGCAGACTGACCTCATAGCCCAGCAGCACCTGCGCAAGTCGAAGTCGCTGAGGGCTTTCGCCGACCAGATGGACAATATCTGGCTCTACGGACAGGGTACGCTGATGATGTACAACAAGAGTACCAACGTGTGGGACACTAACATCGGCAACCAGCTCGGACTGACGGACAACAGCGTGGACCACGCCATCAACGGCATGGCTGGTGACCGCAAGGGCAACATCTGGATAGGCAGCGACCGTGTGGGACTGGTACGCACCAACATCAGCAACATCCACGAGATGGAGTATGTCAAGCTGCGCAATGCCAACAATAATCAACAGCAACAAGAAGCTACCGGCATCCAGAGCCTGTACATCGACGACACCGACCTGCTGTGGGTCGGCACGGAGAAGTCGGGTCTGGCCTTCTACGGCGACAACATCTACAAGTTTGACTCCGACCTGAACGGCGACATCACGGCCATCGCGCAGGACAAGGATGGCAAGGTGTGGTACGGAACGGGCGACAAGGGTATCGTCGGCTACGATGGCCAACTGGCCAGCCAGAAGGTGTCGTGCATGACCACTACCAACGACGGCAGCCTGTGGGTTGGCTCGAAGCAGAACGGACTGACGCGCATCAAGGACGGCGTGAGTACATTCTTCTCAGCCAGCCGTGACGACATGCGGACACTGATAGACGACCACGTCAATGCGCTTCGCACCGACAAGACGGGCAACCTGTGGATAGCCACCAACGGCGGACTGCAGGTGTACAACCCGAAGATGAACACCTTCTCGAGCTACACCCGCGAGAACGGCATGCTGAATACCAACAACATCACGTCGCTATTCTACGGCAAGAACAACAACATGCTCATCGGCACTGCCGAGGGTCTGGTCATCCTGAACCTCTCGACACGCGAGAAAACGGTGCTGACGGGTAACACCACCAACCTGAAGACGTTCACCAACAACTACATCACCCAGATATACGAGGACTCGCGAGGACTGTTGTGGATAGGCACCCGCGAGGGTATCAACATCCTTGATCGTGAAAACGACGAACTCAGCTACGTCACTGAGAAGGACGGACTGTGCAACAACTCCATCACCGGCATCACCGAGGACAAGAACCACAGCATCTGGGTTACCACCAGCAACGGCGTCAGCCGTATCGTAGTGCAGCGCAACCACGAAGACGGCACCTTCAACTATGGACTCTATAACTACAGCATCGTCGACGGACTGCAGAGCAACGAGTTCAACATGGGAGCCATACTTACCAGACGTGACAGCACCGTGCTGCTGGGCGGTCTCTACGGTGTCAACTGGGCGCGCAAGAGCAGCAAGGAACAGGCCTCGCTGCCACGCGTCATGCTGACCCAGCTGTTCATCGGCGAGAAGGAGATACAGACGGGTGTCGTCTACGACGGCAACGTCATACTGCCGCAAGCCCTGAACGAGAGCAACCATGTCGAACTGGCCAACAGCCAGAACACATTCACTATCAAGTTTTCAGCAGGTAACTACAACCAGGGCGAGCGGCTGCTCTTCATGTACTGGATGGAAGGCCTCGACAACGACTGGCGCAACGGCGACGCACTGTTGCACGGTGTGAAGTTCCAGAACCTGAGCAGCGGTGACTATACCCTGCACGTCAAGGCCGTCAGTGCCGACGGTGGCACCAGCAATCAGGAGCGTACGCTGACCATCACTATCGACCGTCCGTGGTGGATGTCGTGGTGGATGCTGACCATCTACGTCATCATTGCCATCCTGATACTGGCCGTATGGCGCTTCGGCATCAAGAAGATTCGGTCGGTATGGGAACGCAAGAAGACGGTCGTCGAGGAGCTGAAACGCCAGCGCGAGGAAATCAAGGTGGCCAGCGACGAACTGCGCCAGCCTATGGCCCGCATGACCACCATCATCGGCAACCTGGCAGAGCGCGAGCAGACGATGGAAGGCCGCGAACAGCTGAACTCGCTGCACTTCCAAATGCTGCAGATCATCACCCGCATCTCAGAGATGCAAGGCACCCTGGAGAACCCCGAGAAGAAGGCCACCGCATCGGCCAAGGACCGTATGGAGCTGAACGACCGTGGCGAGCTACTGTTGCCTGAGGAGATGGGCGGTACGGCTGAACTGGCCATCGATGTCAAGCAGCTGAAGTTCGACGAACAGTCGAAGAAGTTCAGCATCGTGTTCATCGATAATAACCGCGAGTTCCTGAAGTTTGTCAATGCCCATCTGCGCGACATCTACAACTTCCACGCCTATTCCACAATCAAAGAGGCATTGCCCGACATCGAGACGCTGAATGCCGACATCGTGGTATGCAAGCAGGACATGGGCGACACGTCCATCACCGGAAGCGAACTGTGCAACCAGTTCAAGAGCGACCCGCGCCGCAGCAGGACGAAGTTCGTGCTGATGACCGACGGTGTGCTGTCGCAGCAGGACATGACCGACCTGAACATCACACTGGCCGCCGACGACTACCTGGCCAAGCCGTTCAACATGCAGGAGGCCATCATCCGCTTCAACAAGCTGGTGGGTCTGGCTCCGATAGAGTTCAACCAGAACGTTATCGAAGGCAAGGAAACCCGTATGCTGGAAGGACAGAACGCCAGTATGACAACGGCAACGATGACATACGACAACATGCCGGAGCTGAAGGATCAGGTACTGCAGGACAGCACAGACAACACGGGTACAGCACCGGAGACCGTCGAGACACCAGAGCCGCCAAAGCAGGAGAACACGCTGACGAAGTATTACGGCGACAGCACTATTGGCGACTACTCGATGAGCAACATCATGGACCAGCAGCTGATGCGCAACGTCGAGCAGTTCGTGCTGCAGAACATGAGCCGTGGGCAGATCAGCCTCGAGGAGATGGCATCGGCTATGGGCATGGGACGCGTCCCGTTCTTCCACAAGATACGCAATATCACGGCCAAGACGCCAGCTGAGGTGGTTCGCGAGCTTCGACTGAAGCATGCCTGTACGCTGTTGGTCACCACCAACATCAACATGAGCGAGCTGGCACTCAACGTCGGTTTCATGACTGCCGAGAACTTCATCAACATCTTCAAGGAGAAGTACGGCATGACGCCGCTGGAGTATCGTTTGAAGAACAAGCGGTAAAAAGGCAAAAGGATAAAAAAGCAAAGAACTAAGAGGAAATTACCGATGGCACAAGAGATGAAAGAAAAGAAGGGCAAAAACCTGCACGTGTTTTTTTTACTTTTTTACCTTTTCACCTTTTTACCTTTCCCGGCAGTGGCTCAGTCCAGCGACTCGCTGATTGTCGAGACGCTGCGTAGGCACAACATCCGTTTCTCCAATGACAACAGCGTGACGCTACTGCTGTCCGGACAGCAGAAGTTCGACGATATGTTCGCCGCCATCCGCCAGGCCAGGAGCAGCATCCACCTGGAGTACTTCAACTTCCGCAACGACTCTATCGCCATGCTGCTGTTCGACCTGCTGCGTCAGAAGAGCAAGGAGGGCGTCGAGGTGCGTGCCATGTTCGACGGCTTCGGCAACGACTCCAACAACCAGCCGCTGAAGAAGCATCACCTGAAGCCACTGCGCGACGACGGCATCGAGATTGTCGAGTACTCCCCTATCCGATTCCCGTGGGTCAACCACATCTACGGCCGCGACCACCGCAAAATCGTGGTCATCGACGGCATGATAGCCTATACGGGCGGTATGAATGTGGCCGACTACTACATCAAGGGTACCGAGCAGGTGGGCGAGTGGCGTGACATGCACTGCCGCATCGAGGGCGATGCCGTCAACGAGCTGCAGCGTATCTTCCTGCGCATCTGGAACCGCACCACTAAGCAGAACGTCAGCGGCATGAAGTACTACCGAGGCGGCACCGGCACGCGCTTTACTGGCTTGAAGCCTGACACGACGGCCACACGTGGCCGCAAGATGGTGGGCATCATCAACCGCGAGCCAGGTGTGACGCCAGCTATCATGCGTACTTTTTACATCAATGCCATCGACCAGGCCAAGGACTCCATACACATTATCAACCCCTACTTCACGCTGATACCCACCGTGACGCGGGCATTGACACGTGCCTGCCGGCGAGGCGTGAAGGTGGAAATCATGCTGTCGTCGAAGAGCGACATACCGCTGACACCCGACGTTGCCCTCTATCAGGCCCGCAAGCTGATGAAGCGCGGTGCTACCATCTGGCTCTACAAGCCAGGGTTCCACCATTCGAAGATCATGATGGTCGACGGCCTCTATTGTACCGTAGGCAGCACGAACCTCGATGCCCGCAGCCTGAAGTGCGACTTCGAGGAGAATGCCGTCATCATCGACCGCAACACAACACGTGAGCTGGACGACATGTTCTGGCGCGACAAACAGAAATCGTTCCAGCTGACTGACCAGACATGGAACGAGATACGCACCGGATGGCAAAAGGCCCGTGGGTGGCTGGCCCACTGGCTACAGATGTTCATTTAGAAGGACCAGCATCCGCATGATGAGCCAACATCTGCATCATGCTGATGTCGATGTCGCTGATGCCGTGCGCATGCAGCCAATGGCGGTTATAGGCGTTGGCGTAACAGTCAGGATTATTCCCCTCACGCACAAAGTATTCGCCGAAACAGCCGGCAGCATCCTCAGGCCTGCCCAACAGCCACAGGCAGTAGCCGTAGTTCAGGTAGTCCTCGCCAGTAGCCTGTCCGTTGTCTACCAGCTGCTGGAAGATACGCTCCGCCTGCTCCGTCTTGTTGTCGCACGTCAGCGCCCATGCCAGCACACGCTGAACGTTCACGTCGTCAGCATTCTCGTAGTTCAGCTGGTAGAGCAGCTTCAGGGCGTCCTCATACTCCTCCATATTCAGTTGACAGACGGCTTTGTTCAGCATATAGCTTTTCTTGCCGGGATGTAGCAGCAACAGCCGGGCATAGTCGTCGGCAGCCTCCTCGTACGCCCCATCGGCGAACCGCTGGCGGGCTCTCCCTACCAGTGCCCGCTCGTTGTCGGGGTCCAGTTCCAGAGCGGCATTGTAGTTCTCGTACCACAGGTAGTACTGCACGTCGTGCATGGACTCTGGGAAGGTTCCAAGCAGCTGCTCGGCCTCATCCTCGTGGTGGTACTTCTTTAGCATCCCGACTATCTGCGGCTTATAGGTATCCAGGGGGGTGTCGCACAACAACTGAGAACAGAAGAAGTGCCAGTTGGCCAATCCCCCAGAACGGAAGTCGGCAAAGGGGTCGCAGAATACCGAACGGTTAGGGAACAGGCGGAACAGCCGGAACAGGTCCATCAGGTAGATGCGGCGTATGAATACCGGCGTCTGCTGCTGTTCGTCCTCCATGCCACCCATGGATATGTCGTCTGCCGACATCTCTCCCTTGTTCATAGCCTCACGCAGCTTCTCCGGCAACTGGTTCAGCACCTGCTGGAAGGCTATGACCAACGAGTATTTGTCGCTGTTGCAGAAGGGGCCACGGTTGATGATGGCCTGCATGTAGCGGTTGTTGACCGCCTTCTGGACAAACTGGCTAATGTCGGGATGCTCCACAGCGAACGGCATCAGCCAGTTGCTCAGGTCGTAGAAGAAGGGGAATCGCTTCACCTGCGAGAAACCTGCGTAGAAGATGTCGACGCCCTGTTTCTGCATGTCGGCCATACGCTGGAACGAAGCCTCCAGCTGTTCCATGCGCTGTTCTGACACCTCCGGATGTAGCACGTCCTCCAGCGGGTCATCCTCTTTCTCCTCTATGCCGTTCTTGGTCACACGGAAGTCGCTGTTCTTGATCAGGTCTGGCATGATCTCCTTGCTGACAGTCTGCGAGTCCTTCTCGGCATTCATGGTATACACCAGCTGCATCTGCAGCTCGGTGAGCTCCGAGCAGACACGCTTCGACTTCAGCAGTTCGACGACCAGCTGCTGCTGCTCAGGATAGATGTTCTGGCAGTTGTCGTCCATCGCAAGTACCCAGCCCACCAATGCCCGCTGCCTGACATGCTCGTCGTGCGACAGCCGGTAGACATTGACCAGCGTGCGGAACTTGGCGATGTCGAAGCAGTTGAGCAGCGACAGCATGATGGCCGACACCAATAGCTGCTGGTCGTTGCTGTCAACCGTGGGCGATACGAGTATCTCCTCCATAGCCTGTCCGATGCCGTCCGTCCAGATGTGCGACGTCACGATATAGTTGAACAGCTCGTTCATCCGCTGATAGTGCTGCTTATAGAGTGCCGCGCTCTTCTCCTGCCGCGTATGCACCGGCTCCAGCTCGAGCATGGCCACCTCGCTGACGTGGTTCTCCATCTCTGCACGGATATTGTCCAGCGACCACGACTGGCCCGACTGTCGGGACAGACGGTACAGTAGCATAAGAAACGACGATGATGACAGCCGGCGATGTATGGCAATATTGGCAGCCAGCACGTAGGCACGCTGCGACAGCCGCAGGTACTGTTCTTCCAGCGTCGGGTCCTTCACGCCTTTCTTCCAGTAGTCGGTCATCAGGCGCAGCTCTTCCTTCAGCGTCTCCAGCCGTTCCCTCGACTGCGGGTTAGGCCATGCCATGAGGTAGACGTCCAGCTCGACGACGGCCAGGCCCGCATTTCCGTTATATAGCTCATTGAATACCCGCTCCAGCGATTTGTCTATCATTCCCATCGGCTATCGTCCTCCTAACCATTTGTCCACAAGGTCTACATCCTGCTGACGAGGCCCTTGCGCGTGTACACATTTAATATTCTTGGGCAACGAGTCGGCCAACGACTCCTTGATGCCGCACTTCCTGACAATCAGGTCACGGTAGCGTTGCAGTCCATGCTTGTTGATAGAGTCACAAGCCTGTTCGTAGGCTTTCATAAACAGCTCGAACTGCTTGCTGCGGGCCTGTCGGCGCATCTCCTGCTCGCGGAAGGCCAGCACGCCCAACTGCAACCTAAGGTCGCGGGTGTCCATCACCACGGGATGCTTCATCATACGTGCCATGGTGGCCTGCGGCTCCGTAAGCCACAGGGCATCAATCTCGTTGTTCTGCAACATCAGCAGCCTCACGTCGACATCGTTTATCTGTACCTTGTAGACACGGTCACGATCCAGTTTCACCGAGTCAATGACACGGTCAGTCATCATGTCAGTCACCGAGAATCGCGTCATCGCCACCATCTTGTCGTCCAACTGTTTCAACTGGCGGATTCGGGCATTACGGTTAGTCACCAGCTGCCAGTAGGCATTGGTCACAGCGGCATAGCGAATCTTCACGCCCTGCCGTTCCATCCGCTTCGCACGCACCAGGTCGCTGACGGTACCCTCTACCCTACCCCGCATCAGTGCCGTATCGCAGTCTATCTGCGCCTTGAAGTGTTTCAGGCGTACACCGCCATAGGCCGTATCAAACAAATGATAGTGCTCCGCAACGTATAGCGGCAGACAGTCGAGCGTAGGCATAACGCCCACCTTCAGCGCCGCCGAGTCCTTACGCATTGCCTCGCGCCGGTTCTCACGAGCTATGCGTTTCGTCTCCTCATAACTCAGTCCGCATGCTGTCAACAGCAGCACACCGACCACCATAATCATCAGTCGTCTCATAATCCGCGACAAAGTTACGAAAAGTCGAGGACAAAACAAAGAAACTTATTTCTTTTTTTTGTCGAGACGCAGTAATTTCTTCGCAAAGCGAAAAAGTTACGAAAAAAGCTTGTAAAGAACAACGGATTTTGGAGAATTAACGCAATTCGGCCTAAAATAAAGGTAAAACGGGGATGAATGAGGAAGTACGAAAATGAGGATAACGCAAAATTGGGAGGATTGGTGAAGGAGTTAGGTTTCCAAATCGTTACCCAAAATCACTCCTTGAGAGGAGTAAAACCATGAAGCAAAATAGGGCAGAACACAGCACCTTTCACAACCCGTTTCTTATTCCGCAAACTGCTACGTTTTGCATAGCGATGGATAACCTAAAAGACAGTAGTTTTGCAGCCCAAAATTTAAACGGGATAAGAAAATGAGAAGTACATTCAACATTTTGTTCTACGTGAACAAGAGTAAGGAGAAGGGAGGGACCACGAGACTGAGTGTCTCGGGGAGGGTACCACGGTGTGGTGCCTGTGATGGGCAGGGTTACGATTAACGGTACTCAGAGCCAGTTTAGTTGTAAGAAGACCATCCCGCTTGACATGTGGGATGTGAAGGGCAATTGTGCCAAGGGTAGAAGCAAGGAGGATTTGCAGATTAACCGTGACCTTGATAGTATAAAGGCTCAGATTATCAAGCATTATCAACGTCTGTCTG